>Ga0315914_1001179_pt1 | contig 38056 bp, 20 predicted proteins | sample MpolenodulesMG_FD_203920 | JGI IMG/M metagenome (GOLD analysis project Ga0315914, IMG submission 203920) | Medicago polymorpha root nodule microbial communities from Los Angeles, California, United States - elongated nodules | ecosystem: Host-associated > Plants > Roots > Nodule | place: USA...
ATATATATATATATCAAAAAGAATTACTGATTTTTCAAATTCTCGTACCACAATTATTATTATTTCAGTTTTTATTTATTTATTTTGTATTTGGATACAACACAACTCTTGGTATTTCCCTTATATATATGATGAACTTCATCTAACGAGGCAAGAGTCACTCACACCAATTGTGTTTTATTAGTTTAATTTGTATCTAATTAATGTTTATCTCTATATTAAGTATGTTGCACAAATTGAAAGGAAAGAAAAAATTATGAACAAACCCTGTTTGAAATTTGTAACACAAACAAGACTCTTTTAAACAGATTAATAGGTTTGACCATGCTTTTAAAAAGGTCATATCAAACTTAGAATACAACTTTTAATAGATAAAAGGTCAAAGCTTAGACTTTAGATTTTACAACTAGGCCTAGCCTATTTAATCAAAGTCCGGTTCGGCCCGGCCCATTCCCACCGTGTTGGAGTTCGAACTTACAATTATGTTCACGGAAACCGGTGAGAGAAAGTTCTCTTTCCATTTCGGTCGCAATCACCATAAGTTGGTTACTGATAAATTAACTACTAACCCTCTCTCTTCTCACTTACTGAAACAGACGAAAAATGCTTCACACTTACACTCTTTGCTCTCCCTTTCCTTCTACCCTCACACCCTTCTCTACTTCACACCCCAATCTCAATCTCTCTTCTTTCACCACCCACTTCTCCATTCAAAACCCAGATGCAAAGTTTTCACCTTTATCAAAATCCCACATCTGGGTCAATCCCAAAAACCCCAAAATGAAACAAATTTTGAAGAAATCTGATTATACTCGCTCTTCATTGCTTTTGAAACTTGCCAAATCTCTTGACTCATGTGATCCTAATGAGCAACAAGTTTATGAAATCTTGAATGGTTTTGAGGGTAATGTAACCGAACGCAGTGCCTGGTTTATTCTTAAGAACATGATGAAACTTGATAATGCTGTGTTTGTTTTTAGATATTTTGTTGACAAGATTGAATCTGTTAAGTGTGTTTTTCTTTATAATGTGATGATCAACAAGTTTGGGCAAATTAGGAATTTTGAAAATGCAGAGAAACTGTTTGATGAAATGCTTCAAAGAGGAGTGAAGCCGGATGTGTTTACGTTTTTGAATTTGATTAGATGTGCTGCTGTTTGTTCTTTACCACATAAGGCTGTGGAGTTGTTTGAGAGGATGCCGGCTTTTGGGTGTGAACCGGATTTTAATGTGTCGTCTTTGATGATTTATGTTTATGCGAGAACAGGTAATGTTGATATGGCTTTGAAATTTTATGATAGTGCGAAAAATGAGAAATGGGTTATTAGGCCAGTTGCGTTTTCAGCTTTGATTAAGATGTATGGGATATCGGGGAATAATGATGGGTGTTTGAGTGTTTATAATGATATGAAGGTTCTTGGTGTTAGGCCAAATATGGTTGTGTATAATGCTTTGTTGTATGCTATGGCGAGAGCTAAGAGGGCTAGGGATGCTAAGGGTGTGTACCAGGAGATGAAGAAGAATGGATTTGTACCGAATTGGGAAACATATTCAGCTCTTTTGGAAGCTTATTCGAGAGGACGGTTGAGTAAAGAAGCGTTGAGTGTGTATAAGGAAATGAAGGAAAAGGGGATGAGTATGAATAAAGTTCTTTATAGTATGCTTCTTGACATGTGTGCTGATCTTGGGTTTGTAGATGAAGCTCTTGAAATATTTGAAGATATGAAGCGTTCCATGACTTACCAGCCTGACAATTTCACATACACGTCCTTGATTGACATGTATTCGCGCAATGGAAAAATTCCGGAGGCGGAAGCAATGTTGAAGGAAATGATCAGTTGTGGATTAGAGCCTGATATTTTGGTTCTCACAATGTTTATACATTGCTATGGAAAAGCCAAACGAACTAATGATGTTGTGAATATATTCAATCAATTTATGGATACCGGAATCACCCCTGATGATCATTTGTGTGATGGTCTTTTGTATGTCATGACCCAAATACCGAAAGAAGAGCATGGTAAGATAACAAATTGCATTCAGAAAGCTAACCCAAGGCTTGGTTATATTGTGACATATTTGATGGAAGAGAGTGAGGGTGATGATGACGGAAATTTTAAGAAGGAAACATCAGAACTTTTAAGTTCAGCTGATGATAATGTGAAGAAACCCTTATGCAATAGTCTAATTGATCTTTGTGTCAAGTTTGGCTTGCAACAGAAAGCTTGCAACCTTCTTGATTTGGGATTGACGCTTGAGATATACAGCGATATACAATCGAGATCCGAAACTCAGTGGTGTTTGAACCTGAAAAAACTCTCCATTGGAGCTGCGATGACTGCCTTTCATGTTTGGATAGATGAATTGTCCAAGGCTTTTGAATCAGGTGAAGAGCTTCCACAAGTACTTGGAATTTCTACTGTCCCTTGGAGACACAAGCGTTCGGATAAAGACTTGGCTAGTGTATTTGAATCATATTTGAAGGAGCTTAATTCTCCTTTCTATAAGGCTACTAATATGGCTGGCTGGTTTTTCACTACAAGCCAAGAAGCCAAGTCATGGCTGCAGTCTAGAGGTTCAACTGAAACAGTTGCTGGTGTTAAGGCAAACTTGGAAACATACAATAATATGTTGTATGGAAAAGCTAAGAGGACATGGAAAGCTAAGGCTATATATGAGGAGATGTTAAACAATGGAATTTCACCAAATCAGTCAACCTACGGAGCTGTCTTGGAAGCGTATTGTAGAGGAAGTTATAAAGATGAGGCTTTGAGTGTGTATAAGGAAATGAAAGAAAAGGGAATAGGTATCAATAGAGTACTGTATAATATGCTTCTTAAAATGTGTGCTGATGTTGGTTATGTAGATGAAGCTGTTGAAATATTTAAAGATATGAAACATTCTGAAACTTGCCATCCAGACAGTGTTACATACTCATCTTTGGTTAACATGTACTCCTGCACCGGAAACTTTTCTGAGGGAGAAGACATGTTGAATGAAATGATTGGTGGTGGATTTGAGCCTAATATCTTCATTCTGACATCTCTCATTGGTTGCTATGGAAATGCCAAACGAACTGATGATGTTGTGAGGATATTTTATAAACTTTTGGATTTAGGCATTAGTTTTGATGACCGCTTGTGTGTTCGTCTTCTGCATGTAATGACACAAATACCAAAACAAGAACATGGTAAAATAACAAGTTGCATTGAGAAGGCTAATCCAAAGCTTGGTTTTGTTGTTAGATATTTGATGGAAGAGAGGGAGGGTGCAGATTTTAGGAAGGAGGCATTAGAACTTTTTAACTCAATTCAGGACTATGTTATAAAGAAGTCTTTGTGCAACAGCCTAATTGATCTTTGTGTCAATATGGAAGTTCAGAATAGAGCTCACGACCTTCTTGACTTGGGACTTAGTCTTGAGATATATACAGATATACAGAACAGATCTCAAACTAAGTGGTCTTTGCATGTAAAGAGTCTCTCAACTGGAGCTGCTCTTACTGCCTTACATGTTTGGATAAATGACATGTCTAAGGTTTTGGAATCAGGGGAGGAGCTTCCATCAGTACTTGGAATTTATACTGGGACTTGGAAACACAAGACTTCACCTAATGTAGTCGAATCATATATGAAAGAACATAATGCTCCATTCCAAAAGGATGCTGATATGCCTGGCTGGTTTTTGACAACAAACGGAGCAGTCAAGTCATGGCTGCAGTCTAGAGTTTCATCTGTAACAGATGATACTTTGAATTCTAGGGTTTTAGGTGTTCCAACTATGGCTCTGATAGGCATGTTGTTAATAACGTGGACCCAAAGGATCGTCCAATCACTCGGAGGGTTTATACCCGTAGAGTGAAAAGAGGTCCAGAAGGTTCTAATCTTGCTGAACTGGCAGCTTATAGAGAGAGAGAAAGAGTAGCCAGTAGCCAATTTTTGTTAGAAGAGTTCCTTAAGAAGGGGGATAGAGAGCAGAGTGAGGTATCTTGAGAATTATTTAGCTCTCTGTAGGGGCTTGCCCTGTTGTATTTGAGACTAGCTCATTTTCATCAATAATACAAAACTTTCCTCTCTATTTGCTTCTTTACTGTTTTATTCATTTTGGTTCGTATCAGGCTCTTTCTCATTGATAGTGCTCCATTTTCCTTTACTATATGAGGAAATTTGTGTGGATGTCTTATATTTTGATTGCAGGCCTGACTGATCTATTTAAATAAAATAATCAGACATAACCTTTTATCTCCTTTTATCTTAAAGAGTAGCTGCTTACAATAATAATAATCCACTGTTAATTTGTATACAATTGATACTTTTATTTATTTTGTTCTGTCTGATATTGGTCTTCAGATTTATTAGATGTGTTTTATACAAATATCTGATATAGGCATATGGAAGCTAAGATTGACTACCAGCAGGTCTTGTTACCCTCATGTTATGATGAAAAATAGCAATTAAAGTGTCAAGAACCAACACAAATAAATTAAACATAGAAGAGATGAGATGAGAATGTTGTTTTGGATGTGTGGTAAGACTATACGTGCTAGAATTATAAATGTCAACATTATAGAGAGATTTGGGGTAGCACCTATAGTAGAAAAGATGATGGAAACTAGGTTTAGGTGGTTTGGACATGTAGAAAGATGATCTGTAGATTCTGTAGATGGAGGGTAGTCAAAACCACTAGAAGTGGATGAATACCTATAAAAACTAAAAGAGAAACAGAGTACTTAAGATTTAGAGATTAATGACTTTGATAGAAATAGTATATGATGGAACATTATGACATTGTTTGATTCATGCAGCCGACCCCATTTAATGAGATAAGACTTGGTTGTTGTTGTAAATTGTCATATTCCTTTTTAGCTGTTCCAATTGCCCAGGGCATGTAAACAACTGAGAAAAAGTCAACGATTCATCTGCTTTTTATTTTCTTTTATTTATTCCAAAAAACTTTTAAAAAAAGTGCCGGTAATGTTAAGGTTGACTTGCATGTTGAGCATAATGGTTGATCTTATTTAGTCACTTTTATTATGTGGGGTTGACTTAAAGTTTATAGTTTTATTGATTATTTATAGTGATTGGTAAAATGAAAGAAGAAAGTGGTTCTGACTTTTGTTAGGAGCAATATTTTAAAAGAGATGAGCACCTTCATGCCACTACTACAACCTCATTTGTCTTTTTTGAGTGTTTTCTGTATATTTATTAAAGAAGTCAAAATCAGAACCAAAGTTCTATGATCAGTTTCATGGCTTGCACGTTTAGATAATAAAATATCCTCCAAAACATGGAACTGACCCAACCAAACAGACCTCTATATATAATGGTGAGAGTCTTTTTTCTTTTGATCAAGCAAAATGGGAAATTGTGTGGCTTGTCATTCTCAACCAAAGAATAAAACTAGATTTGCTCCAACTGAAGGAAGAGAAATAGAGGTTAATAATGCCTCGGTGCCAGTTGAAAAGATGAACACCGCTTCTAGTAAACATTATATCGCGGTTTGTAGGAAAGTGCAGCACGGAGAGGCTTACCATCTTGCACCATTCATAAGGCAATCTGGTAAGCGTATGACAACTGATGATGGAAAGATGAAGAAAAGGATTGTGAAGATTGTGGTGACTACAGAACAGTTGGAATTGCTGTTAAGTGGATCGATGAAATTTCAAATCAAAAGCAGAGTTTTCCCTGTTAGGAAAAGTTCTGTGATGAGAAGGTGTCCAAAATGGCTTCCTTCTTTACCAACTATTCAAGAGTTGCAGAACTTTTGAACGGTGCTACAAATTTTATCTATAGTTTTTTACTAAGTTTTCTTAAAGATTCTAAGAAAAGAGAAAAGCAAAGCTTCTCAATGTGTACATCCATCCTCTTTTGTTTTCTTTAGGCTCAAGAGTTTTTTTTCACACTGTAGGAGTAGTGTGAATGCTGGCTTTTGTTCATAATTTTAATTGAACAATGAGCAAATGATATTTGTCTACTGTAAGATAGTTCTATGAAATTTCTTCTGCCATAACTCATTACAGGTAGATAGATATCCTCAATGCTTAATCATAACTGAACATACAGTCATCATACCATTAAGATTCAGAACAATTGTGACTTGAAGTAACAAAAGTTCTATCTATCTTGTGATTCGATTGATAAACTATTTTCTTATAGGCAAATGTTAGTAAGTTAGTGATTCTATAAGTTTTATGGGTTTGAACTTGAGATCTCTTCCAGTGTATAGTTCTCACAATCCCAGAATATGGAAGATATCATTAAAATAAATAGAGGGAAAACATACAATACTTCTCTGTATGTACAGAGTTGGATCTCAGACTCGTTCCTCATCTGGAACTTTATTGAAGCACACTACTACACTGAATTATGTTTGTGTATACAAAGAAAAATCATAAGATGCATTGATATATAAATTGCCTCCAATTTTCTCTTCATAAAGAATCTTCAATGTTCTTTCATCACCCTGCAGTAATTTTATAGCATTGTTCAGGTTAACTATAGAAGTAAAAGCTATCAATCTTTCAAAAGAAAAAGTGTCAGAAAAGAACCTTTTAGAGAAGTTTGAGCTTCTGCTTTTCCTCCTATCATCGGATTTTACTGATGCAACTTCTTTCTCTCTTGCAGCTATTTCTCTTTTCATTTTTTTCCATTCTACTTCCATAGCCTTTGTCAATGCATCAACTTTCTTTGTGAGCATCTGAAAAGAATATCTCTTATCTTTAGTTCTATGTAACAAAAGGGAGATATGACGAAACAATGTTAAGATTTCAACAAATCGCTATTGCTCTGCAATACACTATTTAGTAAAAAAAGAAGTCAAGTAACGGTTATAGCAGTGATATAGCACTGTTGCGTAGAAAAATATGAACAAACCACTATTTTCTACGATCTGCTATTGACAACTCTGATACGAGGATAGTTGTTACCAGTACCTTAATTTCTTCATCTTTGGTGTGCAGAGTATTCTCTTTTGATTCACAAGTCTTCCTCAAATTGATGACTTCTTTTTGAAGCTTATCATATAAAAATCCAGAGACCACATCATTGCTTTCTAAATCATTGCTGCTATTACTTTTAGAGTCTTCATCAGCATTGGTTTTAACACTGCCCGTGTTCATCTGTATCTCATTTTCTTTTTCACCACCATCAGAAAATTTGTTTCTTGACGCCCATATACCTTTTTTCAACACATTTTCGGTAGAACCATATTTCATTTTGGTTATGCTACCCGATTTTCGGTTCCCAGCCATACTGTCTATGTTGCCTTTTATGTTTGGCTTTTGGAACAAAGTGCTTCCAACGGTAGATCCTCTTGGTTGAGATGTAGACCTGTTTCTCAATCCACCATTGTTCGTTACGAAACTTAAGATATTCGATTTATCAGCTTTTGGAGATATTGAAAATGCATTGGAATTGACAGAGAATTGCTTTAAGCCTTCTTCAAGTGTTTTTAGCCTCAGCTTCAGTTTATCCTGCGAAAAATAAATACCGTATAAAATCATTTATTACTAAAAAATCGACTTATTATATGCCTACATAGAAAAAAATAAATTACCTTCAATTGTGATTCTGCTTTTGCTGTTCTCTCTGATATGGCAAGCTTTTCTTTCAACCTTTGCATCTCTGCCTGCATAATCCTTCTTTCTTCTAACCATTGCCTAACAGGCATGACCTTATCACTTTCATCTTTCCATTCATTAGCCGCAACAGTTGCAATTCTGTTAGCAGAAACTTTTACCCTTGCTAATTCCCTCTCTAGTGTCCTCTTCTCCTCCTGAAAATTTATGCTAAAACCATGTTACTGTAGATACAAAATTCCTATGCAAAAGTTAGTTTAAAATGCAAGTAGTCATAACATTATTAACATATGCCTACTTGCAACTCAGAAATCTGTCGCTTATAATCGCGAATGAGATTGGCAGTGGCTCCATTTGATAAGATGAGCTCCTCAAGTTCATGAATTGTTTGGCTAAGTTTCTCAACTTCCACAATCTTTTGCCGGTGGCTTTTCTCTAAGATTTTGTTCTCCTCCTGTTCATGATAAGTTGTATAAATTTTGCCGAAAGTGAATGTCGTTCGATATAGAAACTATACACGAAAATGGAAACTTAAAAAGATATATGCCTGGCAGATCTCGATCTGTCTCTTCAAGTCAAAGTTTTCATTCTGAACTTCTTCGACTATCAAAGCTCTCTCTAGTGCACTTCTTAAAATCCTCTCTGCTTCAAGCAATGCCAACTCTTTCGACTTTGTGAGTCGTTCCAAAGCTTTCTTATCTTCCTGAAGTGCTGTAATCTGTAGACAGAATTGATGTTAGTGTTATCATCTTTAAAGGACTAAACATATTTATATTTTATGATTTCATTGTAAAAGCATCATTAATGGAAATTGCAGTATCATTACCTCAGTTCTATACATCTTAATCTCGTCTTCAAGAGGCGTGATAACACTTTCAAATGGATAAAAATCTTCTTCCTTTTGATCTGTGTGTAATCTTCTAAGGGCTGATTCTGCAGCATATTGTGCGGCCAACGCATCTTTCTTTTCGTCTGTCAGTTTCTTGATTTCTAGGTTCTGCATATGAAAATATTTTGAATAACATGCATCATAGAATTTATCATTGTTTTGGACACAATAGTACCTTGTTTTTAAGATGATCCTCTTTAAGTCTTAGTCTCTCATCCATCTTACTGACTTCATTTTTCAGCTGAAATTAGAGAAAGATAATTACTGCTATTGTTAACAACTGAGAAATTTATATATCTTGTTATTATTTACAAAAAAATAATATTCTAACTGTGGTAAAACAAAACTAATATGAAATAGTTCACATTTTATGTTTAAAAAAAAACAAATACCTCTTCTATGGCCTTATCTTTCTTAGCTTCAATTGCCCTTATGGCCTTGATTTCACCATGGCATGTAGCAAGTTCATTAACCTTTTCTGCAACAGATTGAAACTTATTCATAATTTTTTTTATGACATTTTAGATAGTAACATATGAGAGGATCCATATTCAAAGAAAACTGTGATTTACTCAAAATGAAAATCTACAAGTAATCAATAGAAACTACTCCATGTAATTTTTGCCTCCCTTGATCTATTGATTTTTTTAACTTATAAGTTCAATTTTTTTATTTCCATGAATAAATTGTCACTAGTTCCCACTATCACTTTTTAGTCATGATGCTGTGAAACAAATTTAATAACAAGCTAAAAAATTCTTTTACACCTTATTTTTATTTGGAGTTTCCTACCACTAGAAGGCCAATTTTAAATGAAAAGAAATAACTTCCTTTTGTTACCTTGGAAAAGAGTTCACTTAAAATTATTCATACCTTATGATAAAAAAAAGTGAATTTTTTTTCAGTTTCCTTACCACCAGAAATTAATACTAACACAAGACCAAAAATAAGGACTAAAAATAGTTTCCATGTATACTACTTAACATGAAAGCTAAGTTTTGAAAATCCTGATCCTTAACACAATGAGTCCATCTAATTTTCCATTGGTGTTTTACATGCATGAACCTAATCAAATGATGAAGCAAATAAAATAATGTAACATATATTATATGAACTACCTATGAGTTTGTTTTGCAAATGATCAATCTCCAACACAACAACAGCTGGTTTGACAAGAGGAACCTCTTCATTGACAACCATTTTCTTCTTTCTTGGTAAATATTCTCAACAACAAATGAAGTATGATCCCTAGTATATATAGTATTATTCCTTAGGTGTTCTATTTTTGTGATGGAAAGTGCATTATTGAGGCTAAGTACAAAAATACTAATGATCACTACTATATAAAGTATTTTTCCTTTGGCCTTTATATTTTGGTTATGGTAAGTGTACTGTTGAGGTTAAGGACAAAAATACCAACAACAAATGGAGTATGCTAACTAATAAATAGTAAAGTGCTTTTCCTTTGGTATCCAATTTTGGTGATGGTAAGTGTACTGTTGTTGAGGCTAAGTGCAAAAAACACCAACAACAAATAATGGCTTTTACAAGTCATAATGCAATGTATGTATATATATATGATGAAAGAGAGGTTTATGGAACAAAATAAGAAAGTCCATTCATATAAGGAATTGACCTTAAAGATAGGGAAACATTTCCCAGCAGTGAAGCAAACTTAACATGTATCACAGGACAGCTACTACTAGTTAATTTTGTTGATTAATTCTAACTTTGACATTAACTTCTACTTACTTTCCATTTTTTCTCTTTAATTTATTTTTTACTTCATAGACTTTTACTCATATCATAAGGTTTAAGGCTTCTTTCACATTTATATCAAAATGATACAACAACCATACATTTTCTCACCAATATAGCGGTAAGTTATGTAATCAGTTATCACCATGATATCTAAGCTTATTTTCTATCATAAACAGTTTCCTAAATATTTTGATGAACTATAAATATATCTTATGACTTATTATCATAAGTTAATATGCAGTTTCTTTCAATAAATTCTCTAAGATTGTTTATGAACTATAACTTATATGAAAATAGTTTAATAATAGTTCACCTTCAATTATGTGTTGCATTTGAAATATTTGATTGCCTCTTATTATTGAAATCGGATTGCTTGTGGCTTGAAATTTGACTCTTTCCCACAGTTAGTACATCTATGATCGCTGTATTGAAATTTAGATTGTCCGATCTCGATCCAACGACCAATGATATGCTAATTGTACGAATGCGTTAAATTTCCAACCGGAGACATTCCTAGTTCCATATTATTTGTCCTATACCGACAAACCGTGCATTATTAATTTTTTTTTTTAAGGAACAAACCGTGCATTATATTTTCACAAATATACCATATTTTTTTGGAGCAATTAATATACCATTTTTAATTGTATGTCAATTCACATCTTCATTCCACTAAATACTATTAATAATGATACTTCAATAAATGAAACTCATGTTATGATAGAGTCTAGTAGACTTGATGATTTTTTAAAGAAATGTTTATAACCTTAGAGCATCCATCTAAAAGGTGTATAAGTGGTTTCAAGAGCATAGTAAAAAAAAAAAAAAAAAGAGCATAGTAACAAATTATAGTGCATTAGTTGGTGGCATTTTTTCCTTCAATATTTATTTCTGCTGACACATTTTGCTTCAATCTCAAATAATATCTCTATTATTTGTATTTAAGAGTGAAATACAAAGGATTCTCACTGATAAGGCAAATCAGATAATTAAGTAGGCATAATCAATTTAGTTTATTAGCTTGATATACAATTTTTTATATCAAATTTAACTCTCTTAACTTGTCACACTCTATCATTATCAATGGAAGGATATCACTTAGGACTATTGAATTGCTTAAGCGCTAAAAACGTTTGATATCATTTAATTCTCTTACTTTTCTTTGTGAAACTCATTCAAAAAAGACTACTCATGTGACTTCAATTAGAAAACGACCAACAAAAGTGGCTTCAAAGAATAAATAAAATTTGGATGAATATTCAGAATATTTGTCATCTTTGCTTAAAAGTATAATAATAATACAATATAGTAAAAAGAAGAAGAAAAAAAATTAAAACTTACGGTTTCTGAACACAAAGCCAAATCCAAATATAAGGTGTTATTTATTTACTATTTATTGATTTATCTTGTTCTACTTTGTTTTGGATAGTTGCAGCAAAAGGAAGGCTTTACCAACAACCAATTATTTAGACACATAAATACTCTGAAAATTAAATACCATAAAGATAGTAGCAGCATTACCCTATATGAATGAATAGTTTGATAGTAATACGATGAATGAGGGATAATGTTAAGCTTCTATTCATGGTTTCTTTTAATTTGCACCATTTAAACTTCGGCTCCAACTTGGACCCATTTAATTTATCCCATTGATTTATCGGTAAAATATGACTATTACTTTTTTCATCTTATAAATTTCTCATGCGCCTTATTTTTTTCCTTTCAAAAATATCCCCTGTTTTGCTTATATAATCTAAAACAGATTGTTAGGTATTTTCAGATTGTATAATTTGAAACATAACAAAATAAATAAAAAGCGTGTCGTAGTTGATATCAAAGATACCATCGTACAATCCCCACATAAACTGCAAAACAATCTTATGGATTGTATGAGCGATCAACAATGACCATGATATCATAAACACTCTTAATTAACTAAATTAAAGAGAAGGAAAAAGTAATAAAAGATGAGAAATGAAGAATGAGTGAATATGTTGAAGCATGCACGACTATTTGTAGTCATAAACATATCCTAGACTATAATTGTAGTCAAAGGAAACGTTTACAATGCATAAACCAACCAAAAATGCATTAAACACACCACAAACCGTCCAAACCTTGGGTGTAACACCACATTCTACATAGACTAGAAGGGTTGGATTATATAATCTGAATCTATCTAAAACTTTTTAGATTGTATAATCTGAACAGTCTCATATTGTATTTAAGATTGATTTTTGGAGTGTTTTCATGGTGGATGGCATAGGAAAAAGAAAAAGGTACAAAACATAATTCAACGGCGTAAAACAACATAATAACATAAGTAATGAAATTTCTAGGAAGGTGTTCAAAGATGTGTTTTTGTACTTGATCCAGCTGGCATGCCAACTAACATATTCGATCGACTTGTCAACTGGATCAAGTTCACAACAACCTCTTCGTAATTAGATCTGCAACATAATAATGAAAGACAATGTGTTTCAAGAGGATTATTTTGAGTTAGATCATGTTGTCTTGCCAATTGACATATTTTTATTGTCAAGGCAACAAGATCTAACTCATAGCAACCTCTTGGTGTTCATATTTTTTGGATAATTTTTCATAATTTTTGTTGTGTTCTACAACAAATGAATTGAGCACACTAATTTATAGAAGTTTTTTGTGTGTCGTGGACCACAAAAAATATCCGTGCAACGTGGACCACACAAAAAAACTCTTGCTCAACCGGTTCAGATTATATAATATGAACCTCACTTGCACCCTACAAAACAAGAGTTTTAACATAGGGAATTTAAATTCAGCGATGTACATTAAATATAACAATTTTAAATACATCAGAGATATGATTCAACAATGTAAAACATGTAACAAAATAAAACATAACAGATCACGGATCAACTAAACTAATTTATTCGTCTTGTTCCTTCAACATGACCCTGATCTCTTCGTAGTTTTTAGGCTAGATCAATCTTTTTGAATTTCTTCAACAAATTTCACCAAAGAAGCGTGCAACTTGAACGGTTCTTTAATACTGTACTGATGAAATATCAAAAACATGGTTCTCACGTCGTCGTCGTTTATGAGCTTCATCCGGCTGAACTGCACTCTTTTAACTGAGTTGGTCGATGAAAGAGTGATAGGGTATATACCAATCTGTTTTGAATTATATAATCCGAACATATGATATTTTGGAGAAAATAAAAAAAGATAGAAGGTGCAAAAAATACCATAGGATGGAAAAATTAACTTAACATGGTAAAATATTTGAACGCATGAGAATGAATGGTGAGAAGTGAGAACCCGTCCAACAAGCTGAATAGTATTCCATATTTAGATAGTCTTGGATGTACTGAACTATTTCCTTTTGGTAGCCTTTACAATGCTGTGTATGTTGAAATCTTTGAGGGAATAGACAATTTTTTTAGGATACGGAAATATATGGACTAATGAATTAATAAAAGATTGTTTTTTTTGAAGAAATTAATAAAAGATTGTTGTTTTGATAAATTTGGATAGTGGACATTGATTTTTTTTTTAATTATTAAAACATAATATACTCACTCATTTTCTCTTACAGTGTTTTTTTGAAATAACATACTCAGATTAATGAAGTGAATCTTTTTTTATTTTTTTTTTCTTTCGTTCAATTATATCCCCATTTTAGTCCACTAATAAATCTTTTTTTTTCAAACATAACAAACAAGTTATTCTCCTTCCAAAAAATTAGGATTGTTTTTTGCACTACTTTATCTCTCTCCCATAAGGAACAATAAACTATTTATAGGTTGGATTTGCACGTATAATTTTTTTACAGGTTAAATAAAATTAAATGAATTCGTCCCCGAAGAGTTAAAGTTAATAATTTCCCTGTTTTAACAAAAAAAAAATCCTTTTAATATAGATCGTTTATTTCTTAGAAGAGTTTTAGGATTTCAAAATTTGGAGTAAGGGTTACATTTATTTTAAAATAATTAGTATACGATCGAAAAAATAGAAATTACGGAATACAATTTAATTCGAAATAACGTATTACCTCTGTCCTAAAATATAAGAAAAAAGAAAAGATACTCACACTTATTAAAAAAATCAATCATTCTTCATTGATTCTTTTAACGACATGCATTATTATATGCATGGGTCGGTGTTCGAACCCCAGACACCCTACTCATTTGCCTTGAAAAAGGTGAATTCTAGACTTTAGACTACTTGAAAAGAAAAAAAAGTTATAATGTTGCTAAATTACCTTGCACATATTGAAACCCAAAACAATTTAATATTGTCAGTACATTAAACATATGAGGAATGCTAGCAACACTCTCTTTTGAGGACTCTCTCTAGCACTCACTCTTTTATTAGGTGAAATCAATGTGGGACCTACACTTTGGAAATGGAACCCACATATGGTGGTGGGACATACAATGATTTGACCCAATAAAAGAGCGAGTGCTAGAGAGAGTGCTCAAAAGAGAGTGTTGCTAGCATTGCTCTTAAACATATATACCCTCCGGTCACTATTACATCATTACTTGAATGAATCTAAAATATAAATATTTACTTATAATAGTAACCGGAGGATGTAGTGTCTATTCTGCTACCACTCGTCTTAATGGAAATAGTTATAGTTATCCCAACCACCAAATCAAACAATCCTTATATTATCCTTTTCCCTAAAAAAAAAAATCCTTGTATTATTCTTGTATATATCCACCGTCAAGAATGTTTGGTTTTCCAATACTTGTCGTATTGAAACCCAAAGTATAATTGGTGCAAATCATACGGATCCTCTATTCGTATATTTTATGTTGAACTTTTTTTTGGACAGAATATTTGGTTTGAACTGTAAGATAATGAATTTCAAAGGACATATACATATGCTGTTGGCTTAGGTTAGGCCTATAAAGAGTTCTGCTACGTGTTGCTCAAAGTTAGGTTGAAACATACGCGTATTACATATCAACTAGATTGATGACCCGCGCGCCGCACAGGTCTTATGAGTTGGAATAACTATTTAATTATTTAATTTCAACTCATAGAAATAATTGTTTAAACAAATATTTAAGAACCAAAAATGATAAGTGTGTAATTTTTTTTTATAGGAAGTGAAAAAGTTGGGAAAAGAAGCGGGGGGAGGTTTTAGAGGTTTGCTAATAAGGTGTAATTAATTAAAAATTAGTGTCGTGAAAATATATTTTAAAAGCGAAATTAATTCAACCAAAACTTATGTGGCATAATGGGAAAAACAGAGAAGAATGGTCATCTGCAACCGGATTCAACTAAAATTCAAGTTATGATATATGTGAATATGTACAAATTAATATTAGTATTTATCCTATCAATTGTATGGCAAATTGACACAACAAAGAATGATCACTCGAGCACCGCACGGGGAAAACTTTTTTGAATCAAATTAAAAATAAAATAGTTTATACTTCATATTTTAAATTGTTTTAAATTTGATATAAGGATTTGAGAATACAACATAATCACGAAGAAAATAAAAGCAAAGTGACAACATCAAGGGGAGCAAATAAAAATAGTGAAAATTCGGACCAAAAATATCCCAACAAAGTTTAGTACAAACCCAAACAATAAACTAAGTCCAGGAAATAAAATAGTTGAAACTTAAAATAGGAGAATCCAAGTCCTTTACAAACGTTATGTTTTTCTTCAAAATTAAAAGTACATCATCTTTAGCAACATATAAGGCAATTGAATTTGTGACTTCAAGTTTCTCTTCAGCAGCAACAGGTATAGCAATTCTTTGGCATCAATTCCAGGACTATATTTGGATCTAAATCATCTTCAAGACCAACAAACAATAAGCATAAAAAAAAAGGAGAGAACTTTTATGCAGGAGTTTGTATAAGAAAATCAACATCTTCAAATAAATGTATCTAATTCGAGATCATTCTTCCACAAAACTATATACTTGGTGTGATAAATCAACTTGAGTAAATATTACTACGATAATATTTGCTTAAAGTTTAACAGAAGCATTTGCATCATGTTTGTTTATGTTTAACGATAAAACATACACACGTCTATTTCAAAAGCTTAAGAACAGTATATTAAGACCATCCTGCAAGAAGAGAGTATAATGAAGGAGTAGAAAGTGTAGAAAGGAGACCAGGTTGAGAAACAAATTCAAATAAAAACAAACAAAAGAAAAATAGCCGACGAAAAGATATTCTTTTCTGCAGAGGAGCTGACCAAAAAATATTAATAGAAAGGAATCAAGTTGGGTACATGGGAGCTCGCTTCATCTAGCACCACCAGACTTTAAGTAAACTCAGCTTAGAAATGTTTGATCAGAAAATGTATAACCAAACCATTCCAATTTCTAAGCCATAACATCAAATGTAAGGCTTGTAATCTAATCTTACTCTATCAGTAAGAACAATGTAAATTTTGAAATGAAAGAAAGGAAATAAGAATAATAATGCAATAACCATTTACTTGCTCAGATATATATTGCTTCAACTATTTTATCCTCAAATTTATTTTCTATACTTGGAGACATTTCAGAGTTAATCACCTTTTCCTAATGCACCTAGCATTGAGAGCTAAGAAATGAAGTACATAAAAGCTTCAAATAAATAACATCCAGGAAGATTTCAAAAATATCCCCCAATAAGTCATGCGACGCATTGATCTATTGATTGTTATATAAAAGAAAATTTGATCTATATGCTAATTAAGGAAAATGTATTGAGATAGATATCATCTCTGTTTTCACAAATGGAAAGCCAGATAAACATTTAATAATATTGCATATGACAACACTTGGATACATAGTAAATTTTAATCTTAAATTTTCTAATTCCTAGTCCTTGTTCATATGTAAATTTTACAGAAAAGCCAGTTTCTACAAAAAGGAGAGAAACTACTTTCCTCTACCTTTCAGAGCCAGGGCATGGTTACTTACCTCCAAGCCAGACTAACAAAACCAGACCATAACTTCTTCCTACACCAGACATATGCAGAAGAAACTTAAAATTACCTATCAGGACGTAGACACGATAAGGAATCAATCCACCGCTGAGATATTGCACATTTGAAGCATGTTCATCTTATCCTTAACCAATACCAAGATATCATTTGACCTGTTCTGGAAAAAAAACTCAAATCAACCATGTCCCAAAACAAACTCAAATCAAATTTTTCAAGCTTGTGTTGTGACCTAATTACTATAATTGATTTGAGTTGTTTTTAAAACATAAGGTCAATTTCCATAAAAGTAGGCTTATGATTTGAGCAAATTTCAAAACTTAAGGTTACAATGCAAACTTGAAAAATATGAAAAATATAACTCAAAATTCGAAACATCACAATTTGATAGCTTTGTTTAATTGATCTTTGCCAAATTAAGCACCATGACAACATGATTAGTTTGCAATTTTGATACAAATAGGGACTAAAATGACAACGCCTAACAAATCCAAGGAGAAAAATGGCGGTTTACTCTAAATCAGTCAAAGCCAATGAACCAAAACACACACAATACTCATAATAGAACCTGTAACATCCCAGACTGCTTTTAAGATTGTCGACTGGCCCCACAAATCAACACGAGTCTTTTCAGCGTGTTTTGTCTTCACTCGCACGTTTACCGGAAAACTTCCCGGCATGTCACCCATCCAAAGACTACTCCAAGTCAAGCACGCTTAACTGTGGAGTTCTTATGGAATGGGCTACCAAAAAGAAGATGCATCTTGTTGATACAGGTAGTACCAAACAATTCTTGTAAGCCTTCCTTCAACCATCTAGTCTCATACCTACACGGCCTCAAGATCCATCTTATTCCGATGTGATTCGGTTCCTCAAGAAGTTGGCGGGAGCCGCTCATTGTCGTGCTTGTGCACCGGCGACCACTCCCCGCCCTCGTCAGCTTTGGGTGTTATATGCCCACCAGCTTCCGCTTGGTTCGTCCCCGAACCGCACCGTACTCGGAGAGGTCTGCTCTGATACCATTTGTAACATCCCAGACTGCTTTTAAGATTGTCGACTGGCCCCACAAATCAACACGAGTCTGATATAGGCAGTACCAAACAATTCTTATAAGTCTTCCTTCAACCATGTAGTCCCATACCTACACGGCCTCAGGATCCATCTCATTCCGATGTGATTCGGTTCCTCTAGAAGTTGACGGGAGCCGCTCATTGTCGGGCCTTGTGCACCGGCGACCACTCCCTGCCCTCGTCAGCTTTAGGTGTTATAGAACCAAAATAATATTAGACCATGTAAATGACCAACTTATCAAAATTTTAGAAAGAGGTAAGATATCACCTGTTATTGACAAAAGCCTTATTAACAAAGAACCGTAACAATCAAAATCTCAAGGTGAAGGGTACTTGATCCAAGGCAGCAAGTAAAATAAAACATTAACAATGAGGCAGCCTTTATAATAAAAGAAATAAAGAATGTGAAAGACTACCTTCACACCAGCTCAGAAATTTGAGAATCATACCTAATATTGAAGGTTATGTGTAAATGGTACCAAACAAATAGTGGAATTGGAGTTTGGCGATGAAATTTCAGGCCCTTGCGATTTTGTCGATAAATGAATAAATAAAAAACCAAACAAAGATCAAAATCAATGAATGATTCAGTATCAGAAATGAGGAATAGAAAAGCTGAAAATAACAATTAACCTTGCAAAATAAAAGACGCTTCTGACAGCGACCCCAACGTGATGAAGAGCGAATTCCGACGCGTTGATCAACGACGGTGGTGGAACACCGGCGTGGTGAAGAGCAAATTCCGACGCGGTGGTCAATGATGGTGGTGCAACTCCGGCGTGGTGGAAAGCAAGTGGGTTTTGTAGAGGACGAAGAAATGAAGACTATGATGCTTTTACTTTAGAAGATCAAAATGAAGGCAGAGGAAGAAGGGTTTTTGTGTTTTTTTGAAAAAGAACAAGAAGAAAGAAGAAAAGGGTCTCTGATTAGCTGACGTGGCACATCTGATTTCACATACAAACTTGAAAGGACGAAAATGCCCCTGACCAACAGTTCCATGGTTCATGCCCAGGCCAAGGGTTTTCTTCTACTATTCACCACAACAGCAACATCTACACGTTATTCTTCACTCAATTCTAGTTTCAATTTCTGCTTCATTTCAACTTCAACCACCTCTCACTCTTTCACCATCTACCAGTTATCCATCTTCTTCTTATACCCAGTTCTTCTTTTTCCCCAATTTCTCAAGCTACCTAGAAAAAACCCTAACCACCGTCACAAAATTCTCAATCCTCTGCAAAAATTCCACCTTCGAATCAGAAACCAAAGGTAGAGAGAGTTTGGATGCATATGTTGGTGGTGATGTTGGTGTGGAATTTCTGGAAAATTGTACTTGTTCCATTTGCACCGAAGGTATATTTTTTTGCAAACAAAGTTTAATTCATCAAATTCACAACATATACAGTAAAAAACCAATAGAGTGTTCTTACTCTGTTTTGGATGAATATGCCAAAAACATTGTGAAGAAATTTGGCTTGGATAATGGTGGTCACAAGAGAACTCCAGCTGCAACTCACTTGAAGCTGACAAAAGATGAAAGTGGTATATATGTAGATCAATGCATGATTGGAAGTTTATTATATCTTACTGCAAGCAGACCAGATATCACTTTTGATGTAGGTGTGTGCGCAAGGTATCAAGCAGAACAGAAGATGAGTAATCTTACTCAAGTGAAGAGGATACTGAAGTACATCAATAACATCAGTGATTATGAGATCTTATACTCATATAGTGAAGACTCTAAGCTGATGGGCTACTGTGATGCTGACTGGGCAGGAAGTGCTGATGACAGAAAAAGTACCTCTGAAGGATGTTTCTTTCTAGGAAATAATCTAATTTCCTAGTTTAGTAAGAAACAAAATTGTGTGTCTCTATCCATTGATGAAGTAGATTACATAGCAGCTGGAAGTAGTTGTTCTCAACTTGTTTGGATGAAGCAGATGCTGAAGGAGTATAATGTTGAACAAGATGTTCTAACCTTATACTGTGACAACCTAAGTGCTATCAATATTTCCAAGAACCCTATTCAACATAGTACAACAAAGCACATTGACATTCGACACCATTTCATCAGAGATCTTGTTGAAAAAAAGGCTGTGACACTTGAGCATGTTGACACAAAGGAGCAACTGGCAAACATTTTCACCAAGGCCTTAGATGCTAAACAATTTGAAAAACTAAGAGGCAAGTTGGGAATTTTCCTACATGAGGAGGCTTGATCATCTGTTTTATGAGACGTGCTATGAATTTTCTCTTATTTGCACGTCTTTGATTTGTGGGGTAAACATGCAATGAAGTACTCCTGAAGTCCTCTACCTGTATATGCTGGCATATTTTGTGGCTAAAAAGGGGGAGAAAAATGGTTATGTGTAGATGTTGTCAATGTTGCAACATCTTGATGTTCTTTATGATGATCTGAGAACTTCTCAGTATTTTTATATTGTACATGTTCCTTGTTGATATTCATTAGAATGTTGGAACATGTCTTTGAAGACTTGTGTAGATGTTGGCACTGAAGCTGCAACATCTTGATGCTGCTCTGAGAATTTATTTTTCTTAGTGTTTGTATTATACATGTTCCCTGCTGTTGCTATAAAAAATTGGAACATGTATGTGTGACTAGGCATGGCATTGGGGCGGGGTGGGAACGGGTTTTACATTCCCCGTCCCCATACCCTATTCTAATGTACTTACCCGTTACCCTACCCATACCCAACGTGGATGAGAAATTGAACCCATTCTCGTCCCCGACGGGTTCGGGTATCCCCGTCCCATCCCCATCCCCGCATTGAATAATTTTTTTAAATAAAAAATATAAGATTTTTTGCAACCCCTAGAGAAATGTTATAATGCATTATCCAACAATATGCTCACTTTAACATTTGTTACATTTGTTAAACCGATTGATTTAATTGCTCCTTTAAATATCAATGATAGTTTTTATAACACAATAATTATCAAACAAAATAACATGACATATCAAAATAAAGTAATTTTCTGCATTCGGAACGGGTTTGGGTATGGGTTCGGGGTGGGTACCTATATACCCGTTACCCGTCCCATACCCGTGTCTTGAAATCGGGGAAAACCACCCATACCCAAACCCAGTCAAAACGGGGAAAACCCGTCAAAATGGGTTTGGTTCGGGTGGGTAACCACGGGTATGGGTTTTGTTGTCATCATATGTGTGACCTAGATAGGTCTGCTAGCTTAGGTATGCTAGTTGGTGAGTATTCCCTGAAAATTTGATTGATTCAGTCATGAAGTTTTTCTTTATTCTATGCGTTAAGAGTGGTTGCTTTCAAGATTCTTATTGTGCATGTGTTCAGGGGGAGTAATGGAATATTCTTGTAAGTAGTCACCCATAGGTTCTTATATTCAGGAGAATGATACTTCTATGTGTGCTTGCGCTAGTTCAAGCTAGTTGACAGGATGTTGAGCCAGATGTTTAAACATCCATGTCTATCACTTGTAAGTATGAGAATTTATTTTTCCTTACTTCTATATGTGGTTGGTGACAGTACTCTGTAGGCATCCATCTCTGTCACTTGTAAGCGTGGAAATTTATTTTTCCCTTGCTTCTCTGGTTGGTTGGTGACAATACTCTGTATGTATGGAAAATTTATTTTTTTTCCTTGCCTCTATGTGTGGCAGATACTCTTGTCTGAAGTTTTGAAAGATGTTGGAACATCCAATGTTTATGGGAATTCATTCCCTGAGTGTAGCATAGGAATTTATTTTTTCTCTGCTCTTGAGAGAATTCTTTACTCTCCGTTTTATTGCTTGGAAGATTTATTTTTTTTCCTAGCATATGTGTGACAGGTTTTCTTGTCTGATGGTGCGAAGGATGTTGAAACATCCAACCTGTATGAGAATTTATTTTTCCCAATCTATAGCATAGAAATTTATTTTTCCTCTGCTATTGTGAGACTATGTTATTGATCATATCCGCTGCTGCATGTCTCTGATAAGTGTAATACCTCTACAGCTGAAGCTGTGATTGAAGATTATGTGAGATATTCTTGTATGCACACTTCTGATATGTCTCTAGTGATACTGCCTGCTACTCCCTTTTTTTGAATACGCGTTCGTGATGACTTGAGGAAGTGTATCTAAGGTATCCCTTTAGATTATGTGTGCTAGCTGTTTCTTCATAGGTATGTGTTCATGCTCTTGGAGAAATGGTTGTCTTTTGTATCCCTCTACATTCTTTGCATTTGGCCTTAATTTGTTTTAGCCAAAAATTGGACAAAGGGGAGATTGTTGGGAATTTGTATTGGTTGCATTGTTGTTAAAACAAATATCATTGTATGTTTTGTTGGAACTAATGTTCCAACATGTGGTTAGGCATCTCTGTAAGATGTTGATGACGACGTTTCACCATCCTGGCACAGTTCAGTGTGCCTAGGTTCATGCCTATTTATATGCGCACCCTTTATTGTTTAAGGAAACAATATTTCCTTATCTTATTGACCAAACAATGCGCATATCTTTACATAATCAGTTGTGAAATATTTCTAATGTAGTGTTTATATTTTAGGAAATATTTGTATTTGTTTTGGACGATCCTAAAGATGTTCCGACATTTTAGGACTTTTCATATTTGTTTCTGATTTCTGTTTTGCAGATTAGCTGAACCGATCTGCTTTATTCTGAAGCCCAACTAAGTATTTGGCCCAAGCTGCTTCAGTATATAAACAAGACTTCAAGACCTAATTGATCATTCAAGCCGTCATTCTAAAAAGTTTAGATTTTAGGGTTTTGGGTCTACATGTGCTCTACTCTTGTATCATGTTGATGCAAGTTTAAAACATTTATTGTGAACCTTTCTTGTATCGTTTGTGATACATGTTAAGGACTGTGCGTTGAGTTTGATACTCTTGTGTACTACACTGAAATTGTGAAACAAAGTGCTAGTTGTTTGTTTGAAGGTAACTTCATCATTGAATTTGTGTTTAGGTCTGATAGGTCACAGGGGTTGTGACTGACCATAGGATAGTGAGATGGGATCTCAGATCTAGGAGTTCCTAGGTTGAAGTCAATACAGGTAGGTCCTAGGTTTTAGTGTAAACAAGGAGTTTGCTGAGAGCTATAGAATAAGAACTATAATAGTGAATTTTCTTCCTGGCTTGGTAACCCCCAGAGTAGGTGTGTTTGTCACCGAACTGGGTCAACAAACTCACTGTGCCATTTACTTTCCTGTCGTTTATTTTTCTTGTTTTTTATTTCTGTTTATTACGTGATGTTGGAACATTGAGCGAAACATCATAAACGTTGAAACATCGCACATAACATTTTAAACAAAACAAGTGCGCTAGAATTTCACAATTTACATGATTGATCAAGATAGTGGAAAAGAATCAATAATGTCAAAGATTTTAATTATCTATTTGCTATCATTTCTTTCTTTCTTGTTTCGTTTCCTCTAATCAATTAAACTCTTCCTGGTATATACAAAGAAACTAGCAAATGATGCACAAAAACAACATATTTTAGACATCAAGTGCAAAATCCAAACTTGATAACCAGAAACATTCACTTAACAGAAGATCCAATTAACGAAACAAACAGCAATAATAATACTTGTATAACAACGAGATTTGGAGTCACATAGCATAACATACTACTACTAGGGATCAGGGAAAGGGGAAACAGCAAGAAACTGATTTTCCCTAAGCGAAACCTAAACAAACAAACAAACAAGTCAGAAGCTACAACAAGATTATTACATTTAAGCAGCATCCTAAATGCGAGTGTCCCAAAGGGATTCTTGCTGAACTTTACCACTCTTCAACAGTTCCACGATTTCCTCCGGAGGATTCAAACCAAGCTTCACAGCACGCTCCAAGCGTGCCAGCCTCGTCATCCCCATACAAGGTCCATACTTCATGTTCATGTCAAATTGTCGCAGAACGGCCTCGCTTCCGTTGTGTTCATCTGTAGTAAAATCAACCAAATCAGATTAGAAAAATAAAATATATGAAATTAAGAAAAGATGAAGGTGATTGGGGGTGAGAAAACCCTAGAAATGAAATTGAACCTTGGAGATCTGGGATGGAGTTGAGGGATGGTGAAGTGGAGGCGTGAATCGGAGGTTTTCTGGACTTGGATGATTTGGCGGTGGTGGTGAGATTGGTGTTTTTCTTCTGCTTGTAGAAACCCTTCATATTCCCAGATACCGACGAAGACATTCTCTCTCTCTCTCTCTCTCTCCTTTCAAATTTTGAATTTTGAAAATGGTTGAAATTCTCGGCTTGTCTAAAGCACCACGGACCCCACCTTTAAATAAGTCCGTATCTTTTTCCTTTTCAATGAAAAGAACACATAAAATCATGCATAGAGCTAGATTATTACATAAAATAGATAGCAATATTTGGTATAATATTTTTTTATTTTTTTGACTAAGTATTTCAGTTTTTTCAAAATGGTGGGATTTGGATAGATCTACTTATTTGAGTTAAGGGATAAAGAGTTGGAAATTTTTGGTTTAAACTTGAATAAAGAAGTAAAAATGAAACTAACTATTAATATTTGTCTTTAAATAAAAATTCAAAATGGTGCGAGAACATAAATATACTTGTTCATGTATGAAAAAAACAAGTTATACCAAGTGAGCTAAAATGTTCATGTATGTAAACACATGTTGCAACATGTGGGTTGTCTAGGTAGAGCGCCAAGGACATTCTAAGACTCAAACAAAAATATACAGGTCGAACTAGCAATCATGATTCAAAAAAGCCTCGTAAGGCTTTGTCTGGGAGTTTGGAGGGGATAAAATATAGGAGAAAATGATAAAATCATTCATATTTTTTTAAAGAGCAACTTTTTAGAGAATGATAAATTAATGTTTATGGTTAATATATTGAGTAAATTACACTCCCCTCCCCTTAAAGATGCTTGAATTACACTTCCCTTCCCTCTTATGTTAAAATATACACTCTCCTCCCCTCTTATTCAAAACATATTAGAAAATAGAGTAAATTACACCCCCTCCCCTCAAAGATGTTTGAATTACACTCTCCTCCCCTCTTATGTTAAAATATACACTCTCCTCCTCTCTTATTCAAAACATATTAAAGCATTTCACTTCCCTCCCCTAAGAGAAGCTTGAATTACATTCTCCTCCCCTCTTATGTTAAAATATACACTTTACTCCCTCAATAATTTTTTTTAATTTCTAATAGTCTAGCAAAAAATAATAATCTAATAGACTTCGAAAAAATAATATTGCGGGACTTTTTTAATTTCATTAAAATTTAAATACATGTTTTTTTGCAATTTTCTATTCACAATGTCATTAACATATGGTTTTAAACCCTATTATAAAATAGGAAACAACCCAAAATAAAATTTAAATATGCGTAAAATTACAAAAAACAGTAAAATATGGTTGTTTAAAAGTTAATTTTATACTCTAAATTATAAAATTAATAGCAAAATATTTAAATTTAATTGTCATTGACATTTAGATTATAAAGAAACGAAATTATATTTTTAAATGGTGATTCAAAATTAATATATATTATAAAAATATTTATTTATGTTAAAATAGATTAAAATGTAGTCCATATTTAATTATTAAGGGAGGGGGTGTAATTTAAGCATCTTATAGGGGAGGGGAGTATAAATTTTACTTTTCAAGGAAGGGGAGTGTATATTTTAACATAAAAGGGGAAGGGAGTGTAATTGAAGCATCTTTGAGGGGAGGGGAGTGTAATTTACTCTAATATATTTTAAATTTCAAGAATATTATAACTACATTAAGTTGTGATTCAGAGCCTCTCATTGGTTCTATGGTACGAGTACGAACACACGTGAACAAGGTTGCAACTTGTCCATACAAGACGCGTGAAACTGAGACACATTTTAAGAGACGTTGATTATTCATACATGACACGGGGAATCAAGGCATATGTAACTTACGTTACTATGTTGCGTGGCAGGTCATCCTAAACTTCAATGGAACCACAAGTTTATTTGCGTAGCCTAATTTGGGGCGAGATTACCATGACTTAATAGTGCTAAGTGCGACTTTGATAGGCGGGATGAGGTAGCATGACTTGAACAATTAAGTCAATACTAAATTGGATCTTGCTAGCCAGTTAAGTCAAGATATTGCAAGCCATATTCTATGGTTGTCCATACCAGTTCACAGTCCATTAAGCGTCAAGTTTGTTAAGGCGTGTGTGTTTGTTCTTTATATGGTCGACCAATCCTAGTCTATAGTCCACTAAACGTCGTGCTTTTTATGGCATAAACATTTGTTCTTTATCTGATCGACTTATACCAGTCCAATAATAATGATTAATGAAATGAATGTTTTATTCATAATTATTGTTATAAGTTTTTAAATATTACTATTTTTGGTTTGATTTTAATATTGTTATTTGATTATTGTAATCAGGGGTGGCCCTGAGGGCGGGCTCGAGGAGCGGGAGCCCAGGGCACCATTTTCATAGGGGCACCAAAATTATTATTTGTATGTAGTAGTTAGTACTACATAGATATATTTCTTTCTAAATTGCTTTGATTAATTATATTGAAAATATGTTTTTAAAGAACCTTGATTATGAATTAATCTTTTGCAATAAAAAATACAAGAAGAAAGACATTAAAATAATTAAAAGGACATAATTTTATTAATTCGCTCAGGGCAATAAAAATCTTAGGACCGACCCTGATTGTAATAATGATATTTTTTCAATTATTATTTTATATATACAATCAGTATTCTACATTTATGATGATAAAAAAATAAGTAAAATTATGAAAATAAAAAAGTTTTTTTTAAGGAATAAAAAAGGTTATTCAGTTCAATTTCTAAAATAAATTCTTAACCATTTCCACCCTTCTACTATCAAAGAGATTTTACAATATCATGTATTTCTATGAGTTAGCAAAAAAATTAATATTAATTCTCTTATATTTATTGATTTAACTCCAGACTTAAATCTCACCTAATTTACTGCTACGTATTTGAAGAACTGTGCGAGTTTGTTTAGTCCTCTCACCGTCTTACGGTTCTCTATTGGGTTACGGTTGCAGCAAGGGACAAGAATGAATGACAGTTATTCCATATCATCACTAAATTAGTTTCCTTTACCAATTGTTGTTCTGAAATCATCTATCCTAGATAATAACACATTCATGATCATGGCTACCACCATTTCATCAACTTGCTTCCTCTTTGTTCCGATAATTTTATCATCTTTGTTATGTCCTAAAACAACATTATGTGCAACTGTCCTAGAAGACCTCAAAAACTTGCACAAACCACCAGATTTCAACACTACAATTTTCAACAACTGTCTCAAAAATCCTTCTCTCAGATACTGTACTTCCTCTCCCATGGTGGACCTTGATGAAATATTCAAACACACTATTGTTGCTAGTCATCTTTGCAATGAATCTAACAACCCCAATTGTGTTGAATCATTTCCTAAAATCGATCTTCGTAACCGACCAAACATTGCATCTCTTTACTTGTCTTTCGCGTTCTTTTGGAAATATTGTCCTTTAAGTATTCAGTCCATTGATTTCTCCAACAATTCTGTAAAGGGTGGTTTTCCAAATGATGTTCTTTATTGCACACAAATTCAGTCTCTAGATTTAAGTATCAATGAGTTTTCTGGTGAAATTCCAATCCAAAGTTTCTCTTCACTAACTAACCTCACTTTTCTTAACCTTTCTTATAACTGTTTCTCAGAGAGTGAAATTTCTGATTCACAATTCTTCAAAAAGTTTAATGCTTCTAGTTTTCTTCATTCTGGTGCTCTAATTGATCACAAAAAGTTTACTATAAAAGCTATCATTTTATTGGTTGGTTTTCCTATTCTTGTCATTTTGATGGTAATTTTCTTGGGATGGCTTTGTTTTCAAAGACCTGATTTTCTACCAAGAATACTTCAAAGTAGTAGAGGATTTACATTTACACCAGCAATTCTAAAGGCTGCAACTTGTGGTTTTTCGAACAAAAATTTGGTTGGTAAGAGTGATATTGTCCATATCTACAAAGGGGTGTTAAGAGATGGAACTGAAGTGAAAATTGAGATGTATTGGGATGATATATCAAGGGATAGTTATCATAAATTTGTTGAGGAATGTAAGATTCTGTCCGAGTTAAACCACAAGAATCTTGTTAAGGTTTTAGGATGGTGTAAAGGTAGAAAATTCAGGGCTATTATAACAGAATGGACAGAAGAAGAAAATGTTGAAATGTGGCTATCAGGGGCAAGTCCATCATGGAATCATAGAGTGAAAGTTTTGATGGGAGTTGTTGAATGCATGCTATATCTGCATGAGGAATGGCCTGAAGTTGATTATGATCTTAAGACAAGTAGTGTTTTGTTATCTGATAAACTAGAACCATTGATTTCAAGGTTTCAAGTTGGAGAAAGAAGCAACAGTAGAAGAAGTAAGAATCTATTATAACGGTAATATCATGTTTTGGTGCACCACACTTCAAATATACACACATAATGTCAAAAACATAAAATATGAATATAAAAATGTGCGCGTCTTTCTGCTAGTAATAGACAATTACCATGCACAATCAAGATTTCTTCCAACATGATGTCTTTTCTTTTTTCCTTTTCCTTGTTTTTATGTCTTATATGGTAATTGAATTTAATTATTTTTATTATATTATAGAGGTGTGTAAGTTTGGAGTATTTCTGCTAGAGATGATACTGAACAAGAGGGTTCAAGAGGACTTTGATGGATATGATGCCGGTTTTGTTAGCTACATGAGAAGCCTTCATCTTGCAGACTTGCAGCAGATGATTGATGAGAGAATAAATGTTACTGAAACAACTTTGCACCAAGTTAAACAGGCTTTATCCCTGGGATTAATGTGCATAGACCAATCAAACAAAGAGCATCCAAGCTTGGCTCAAATATTTAATATTGTATCAAAGGCATACAAGGCTAACCTTGTTTTAACATCTGCAAATCATAAAACATTTCATGGAGATAAAGTTAAGGGACATAAGCATGTTCAGTTCAGATAAGTCACAATATTTAAGGAAATATATTTCCTTAGATTTAATCCTTGGAACTATCATTATCTCTGTTCTGACTTTTGATTATACTTCATTCACTATCGTAGTAGTTTTATGCATGTATTGTAAAGTTGTACTAATTTACTATATTTCTTGGCTAACTTTTAGCTACACTTAGTGACATATATTTGAATTTGGATTGTTTGTAGTTTATTGCAGATTATCTAAATCGCCTAAATTTGTAGTCAAATGGATGTATCATGTACCCGATAAGAAGGTGATCAATGGTATAAAATGGGTATACCCTATATATGAGTGTCCATGTATCACTACTAAAACAATGGATCAAAAATATGTGTTTTTTTCAATGAAGGTTTATTATCTTCTAAAAAAATTCAATAAATGTGTACATTACTTGCTCTACAAGTAATTATTCAAAACTAACTAACTTGCCCAAAAATAGCTAGCAACCTTAACAAACAATTTTAGCTTCTTCTTATCTCAACTAACTTGAACTTCTCAACTAACTTCAATTAAAAATTAACAGTGTAGAGTAAAATTTTCTTAGTTGCAATGATAAGTTATCCAAATGTCATGACACAAGAAAAATAGATTTAGGCCCAAATTGCTTAGGACTAACAGTTCCCTAAGATGATGAGTCATAGTTTATTTGGTTTTTGAGTTTAGTGAAAATGTTAGTTTCTATTATGTTTAACTTGTACAAGTAAGAAAAAATTGTAAATCAATAAACAAGATTAGTCATGTATTTCTTCATTCCTGTATAATGCAACAAAAAAGTGGTACCTTACACCACAAAACCCAATAAGCAAGTAAAATCTTGTTTGTTGCAAAATAAAAACACTAGTAATGTGCATAAACTCGTAAAATCGTGATCGTTACAAAATATATTAATAATGATCATGCAATAAGCTAGTTAAATTCGAACCAAATTCTAGCTAAGACTCACAAACACAGTCTTTATTGATTTAGTCATAAGGTGTGATACTTTTTCATGCAATGGTTGCTATTTTTGTATTCCTCTTTTTCAATTTCATTTCTTGTCAATAATCATGATACAATGATCTGACTTCGAATTTACTCCCTCAAGTTGCTGTATCTTCTACATTTCCTCTGATAAATTAAACATCTCCTATATCATCGTAATTGATTTTATATCTTCTGGTTTTATGATCTATAAAGATGTGTATGTATCATTGTATCAATTAAAACCATTTGAATTTGTGGTTCAATTTCCATGACTGCATACATGAGACTTGCTAAAAGATTCGAAAATATGTTTTCCCGATTTACACCATTGATTCAAGATAGTGAAAAAAGAAAAGAGTGAATAGAGTCAACGATTTTTATGATCAAATTTAATTAATTCACTATTGTTTCTTTCTTACTTGCTTCCCAAGAAACTACTGGTAATCCTGCTATATCTTCTTCAACATATGAAAGAAACTACTAAACGATGCACAAAAACAAACACACATTTTAGATATATCAAATCCAAAACAAATATATAGAAACTGATTTTCCCTAAGAAAAATCTAAACAAAAAGGTCCATAAAGAAACAAGATTATATTATAACTAACAGCAAGAAACAAGATTATATATTATACTAACATCTAGCATTCTAAACGCGATTGTTCCACAGGCCTTCTTGCTGAACATTACCACTCTTCAAGATCAGTTCCTTAATTTCCAGCGGAGGATTCTTTTTCCACTCCCTCGCACGCTCCCATCGTTCCAGCCTCGTCATCCCAATGCTAGGCCCATACTTCGTGTCCAGGTCGAATTGTCGCAGCATAGACTCGCTGTTGTTTTGTTCATCTGTAACCCCACCATTCGTATTCCCAGACACTGATGAAGAAGAAGACATACTCTTACTCTCTTTCTCTTTCACATTTCCAGATGAAGACATTTTCTTTCTCTCTTTCTTGAACCTTTCCCTTTTTGAAAACTGTTTGAATGGAACTCTCGAGTGGTGTAGAGAAGGGACTTACCTGGCCACCTTTAAATAGACAAACACAAGCTTGGTTTATTTATTTTATTATTTGTATCATCATTTTCCTTTTTACATTTTTGTGAGATAATTGGCAATTTTTTTATCATTGTAATTGATTACTTTTTTTTTATAAAACTGAAATATATTTATGTAAAAAATGTTTTGAACATCTGAGATATGTGTATAAATAAGATTAAACTTGCAGAATTGTCCGATGAAAATTAGTAAATACTAAACAAGGATCGATACTTTTAGAATGAGTAATGTTATTTTTACAACTATTTTAAGACAATTATTAGGATTTTTTTATTTCTTCTTATTAGTTAAAAACAATAGAAAGAGAAAAATGAAGAGAGTAAAAATATGATACGAGTATGAGAGAGTTGTCTAAAAATAATCATAAAATGATTGTAAAAATATCATTTCTCTTTCAAAAATGGGCTAAGGATCATTATGCCATAGTAGTACGACACATAACAAATCATGTTTAGCATGAGACCAAGTCAGTCGGACATATATAGATCAACACAATTTATAACGATTTGTGGCTACAATGCCTTTCAACGGCTACCAAACGCTATTTGTAACGGTTCTTCTTTCCTCCCCAACGATTCCTTCATCGTACAATATAAGTTAAGCGCATTCCTTCACAATAACATTAAGTACCCAATCTTTCTACTTTGAAACCTCTCACATTCTTCATTCACTAACTTGAGTATCAAAGTACTTGCATGTACCACCTTCACTTTCAACATCGACAAAATATTGCTTCCGCTCTACCAATCTTTTTTATCTCTTCAGAATAATATACATATGATTATTATAAAAATAAAAAATAGAAATATTTGGAATATATTTTAGATTGGGCAGAGACTCAATTCTCTGGTCCAAAATCCATTAGTAAAGCAAAGGTCAAGTAAGACACCCGAAGCATTTAAAGACTACATCTGTCAGCAAAAGGCTGCAAAGCATCGAATAAGATGCTCAATGCCAATCTAAGCCCTTCAATCAACTGAACAGATGGCTGATCCTTGAACCATAAGGGTATGATCGTCAAATGTTCTTGTACCTATTGAAAATCTATAAATAGAGCACCACCACCTCAAACACAGGAATACAATTTTTATTCTAAGATGTTCTTCAAAACACCTTTGAACCTTACTAATTTTTGCATTAGAGTGTATTTAAAGGTACACCAACCCTCATCGGTGAAGAACAATCAAGAACACTGTCAACAACCATTGTTGTGTTGTAGCACCACTTTGAGCTGCCTCTTTCTCATCTTGTACAATGTGAATTGTTCGACCTTTGAAATTAGAAGAAACTCTTTTATGTGAACAATCCTAAATGAAAAACATTTGAGCACACTCACATCAAATAAAAAAAATTAAATGAGAATAAAACTAAATGATGTTGATTGATGTGATTATATTATTTTTGTTTTAATTTTTCCATTTGTTATAAGTGTGTCCAAATGTTTTTCATTTGAGGTTGTGACCATGAAAGAATTCCCTGAAATTAGTCATCGAGAATCATATGGTCCGAAGCAAAAAAACACTCATTAAATCATATTTTTTAATTTCCTCAAAAAAAAAAATCATATTTTTTAATAAGTTTTGTGTGATTGAGAGTTATAATCCAATAAATCTAAATGGTTGTAGAACCAACAATCACCATCAAATAGTCTAAATTTCATGGACAAATAGTAAATTGGATCAACATGAATAAATTATTTGAATGATTATTTATGGTTTAAAATTCACAAGAAATAATAAACTATTTTGATGGAGCGGGTCTACGTTTTTAAGTTTGATTAGTTTACAATGACACGTCTTTCACTTTTTTGTTTGTAATTAAAACAAAGTAAGTTTTAAATTATTAATACCTAGAAGGTTAACAAAATACATTTTAATTTTTTTTCTGGTCCAAAAACACATTTAAAGTAAATTTTTAATTCAGATAATAATCTTATTTTTGTTGTTAAGTTTGAGTTATGTTGTGTTGTTGTTGGGTTCCACTTCCTTGTCACTGTACTTACAAAATCAGTGTCTCCACTTTCCCCTCAAAAATCCAGAAAACAACAGCCTGCATGGAAGCCGGCGGCTCAGATTCCAATGGTCGCGAATACAAAACCGCCGACGAGATGTGGAAAGAACAAGTCGGCTCAGACTCCAAGAAAACCCTCTGGTACCAACAAGGTGTCTCCTACTGGGAGGTAGTAATTCACAATAATCACTTTTTCTTATTCAATCAAATAATCACTTTTCTGATTTTTGATTATTTTGTATGAGCAGGGTGTTAATGCAACTGTGGATGGTGTATTAGGAGGGTATGCAGATGTTAATGAACCTGATATTACTTGCAGTGATGATTTCTTGAAGATAATATTGTCTGAACGTTTTAATGCCGATGCTAAAACTCAACCACTCGTTGCTCTTGGTACTTTTTTTCGTAATATTTTTTTTTATTATTATTCTTGGAATATTAACTGATTTGTGAATTCTTTAATTTTCAGATTGTGGTTCTGGCATTGGTAGGGTTACCAAAAATCTATTGATAAGACACTTCAATGAGGTTTGTTACATTCTACCCTAAAAGTTATTTCTCTCTTCTGAGATCATGTTATTAACCGTTTATATTTCAAGGCGATTTAATGTTGCCATATTTGAGAGACTACTAAGGAGAGAAGACAAACTAAATGTAGATGTTCCTTACTATTTAATCCCCTCCCCCCCGCCCCATATGTGTATTAACTATCAATGCAATCTACTTAGCAGCTTCCAGAATATCAAGCAATTATTTTATTCAGAAGGAAAATGGTAGAGGAGATAAGCAGAGATTGTAATATTGCAAAGCATATAAAATTAGCAGCAGTAATTTTTAACATGGCGTGAGTTATAGGGGTTTGTGTTGAGCTTATATGGGGCTATTTCACAAGAACTTAAGATAACCTGTACACAGGGCATGTTGACCTGCAACCTTTTATGTCAAGCCTAATAAATTTAAAATATTTAGCCTTTGTTCGGGTTGAGCATTTTAGTGCCACGACCTTGTTCTATTAATAAATACTAGTATTTAGCTCCAACTAGTATTTAGCATGGATACTAATATGTTTTGTCTCTTTGTTTCTCTCTTCCTTTGCTACTCTTTTTTCATATAATTTTTTTTCTTACAATGTACTGTTCGAGATGCAGTCTAGCTTTCATTTGTTTTGTTATCATCAATGTCTTTTGTATGCAAACTCTGTTTCCTGTGTTGATAATTTTTTTTTATTTAAACTCAATTTGGAACTCTTACATGCTTGATATTTTTAAGTTAATTAATCATCTTTTATTATTTCTTATTTGCTTTAAAATCCAGGTTGATCTTCTTGAGCCAGTATCACATTTCTTAGAGGCTGCACGTGAAACATTGACCTCTGGAGATTATACAAATTCAGATATGCACAAAGCAGTTAATTTTTATTGTGTGCCTCTTCAGGTGTGTGTACTTCACCTTCACATGAATGGCAGTATTTTATTTTCATCCGGTTAGATAAACGAGAACTTGAGATAATATCAAATGTAAAATAGAAGTATTTCTTGTGTGGTCACAAGCCCAACTCATCACTTTTGGGCACACCCGCCTAAAAAGATACACGTAATAAGAAAACTTACAATAGATCGTTTATCTTCCTCCGAAACCAATATTGTCGGCATACTTAACAAATCTCAGTACTTCCACTTTATTTGAGTGACATACTATATGGTGGACCAGCCAGGCGGCAACTGAATTTCCAAAATGATGCCATATAAAGCAACAAATTTTGAATGCCTCAAAAGACCAAACACTATTTAGAGGCTCCGGTCTCTTTCACGTGGAGACCTCATCCATTGCAGTGCTTTTTACAGTTCCTTAAAATTTGTTCTTCATTTCATTTTCCTCTTGATTTAAAGGAGTGCTTCTTAGAAACTTGTTAGAGCAAAAACACATCAGAATTTTTTAAAAATAAAATAAGGAGAAGACAACATTAAAAGTGATACTGTGGTTAGACTATTTAAACTAAAAATTATTTTTTCCGTTGCACTTGGGATTGGGAAGGGATGTGTGGGTTGTGAATGGAAGGGAAAATTTTATTTGGTAGAGCTTTTTTGGTTTACAGAGATGGTGGTTTGTAGAGACTGTGTTAAACTGGACTCCGTCTTAATTGATGAGATAGAAAGACAGTTTATGCAGGAAGGTTGAGAAGGAAAAAAAAATCAGTTTTCTTATGATTTAATGATGCACTATTTGAGGTTGAAGAGGAAAGAATCACACTGTGAATAGAGTGTGAAATTCACATTGAAATATGTTATCTCCCTGCCTTTTATTACCCAGTAGGAGCAAATAAGATAAAAAATGGTCATAGTGAATGCTATTTAAACAACGACAATAACATGACATTTTAGAAAGAGAGGTTACCACTTTCTGATCGTATGTGCAGAGAGACCCTTTACATGTGTCTTACTCATACAGATTGAATTGCATGAAAACAGCCTATAGACTTAAGTACTCTTAAACAATACAAGGATATTACGATAAATAAATGAATATGATAACTAAACAACCTAGTATGTTTGATTTATCTGACTATTGGATCTTTGATTGGTGTTTTTTTGGGCTATGTTATTCTGCTTTCTTTCAGTACTGTTAATTTCAGTATTCCTTTTGATATTTTCTCCAGTGAAGTTATTGAGCACCTCTTTGTTTTCTTGATGTAGGATTTTACACCAGATGTTGGAAGGTATGACGTAATATGGATTCAATGGTGTATTGGCCATCTCACTGATGATGATTTTATTACATTTTTCAAGAGGGCAAAGGTATGTTTTCATTTATTTGATTAATATTTATGACTATGCATATCAGGGTATTCATTAATTGAGAGTCGAGAAATACATTTAATACATTTAATTTTGGATATAAGAATATTCAGCAGAATTAAGGATTTACTAAAGGCTTCAGCATAAGAGCTTTATCTACCAATATTTGAAAACTGAAAGACAATTGCATCTTGATGATGTGATCCATTTTATTGATTATCTAAGGTTTTATATGATTGAATTGTTTTTGTTCACATTTACCAAATTACCATATATGTGATGTTGCTTAGTGCTTGCTAACTTGCAAGTCTTGCATAATTCCAGTGAATGATATTTCATTATAAGAATTCAGCAACCATTTATACAAACATGTATAACATATCCAACTTTTCATTATTAGGAATCTTTTGGTTTTTAGACGATCAGAAAGCTGTCACTTACTCGCACTAAATGTTCGAAAGCTAAATGGATTAGGTCATAGAAGAAACTGTACCTCTTACTATTTCGGTGTACAGAAATATTTGTTATTTTGGAAGTTTGTATTTAATTAAGCTTAGCACCTCTAAGGATTGATAATATATAGTATTTATTGGTTATTCTTAAGTATTAGCCATGTGATGGTTTTTGTTCAATTTAAACTATCATAACTCTCAATTGATGGGTAAAGTCAATTCTTTCTTTACTTCTGATTTGGTTATTCAAAAAAGTATGCAAAATTTTCATCCTGTTATTGTTATCTAACTTTAATTGAAGTTACAAAATATCTCACTTTTGTCCTTTGTTTTTTCTAATGACATTAATATAGGTTGGCCTCAAACCAGGTGGACTATTTGTCTTGAAAGAGAATATTGCCAGATCTGGTACTTCGCTCTTTGTTCATTTATTTCTTTCCAATCACATTGAATGATTTACTTCTTTTATATCATTCAAGGCACTTTTCTGAAGCCTATATGTCCAACTTGACTGTATTTAGTCTTAAACTGTATTCATTCACTCATTAATTAAGCCTATAAAGTTTTAATACATGGAAGTTGGAGCAACAATTTCATGTTTAGAAATGAATGTTAAGATGTTAGGACAGTGCCAAAGATAAACTTCCTTGGGATTAGTGTTTCTGATTTTAAAATTTTAATTAAGCCGTGGGGGGAAAATCATGTTTGTTTTAATGATTATTTACCAAGTATTTGATCATAATTTTTTTTTTTATAGAACATATTAAAACCCTTTTTTACCGGTATCAAGCACAGTCGTAGAGGAGCACTGGTTTTGCAGAGCCATGAGTTTTGGCAGTCATGTTTTGTGGAGCATTGTCTGGTTAATTTTCCTTTTTAAGCTTATGTTTGTGGGTGGTGTTGTAAATTGTAATATCCAGAGAATACAACAGCACCCAAGCCTTATCCCACTAAGTAGGGTCGGCTACATGGATCAAACGGCACTATAGTGCTCTGTCATATATAATCTCTATAATATCCAGAGGATATCTCATAATACGATGATTATATCTTAGAATAGTTTAGTAATTTGTCTTTTGTATCACATCATCATCATTATTAATATAATTTCTTATTTTAAGTATCACTTTCCCTCTCTCTACTATGCCTAATCCCTATAGTTTTGATTAACACTAAAGACATATTTAACTTTTGATTATTCAATAACTTTTGTTAAATTTTACCCTTCTTTTCCAAAATCGCTCTGAACCCTATCTAACTTTCTTATCTCTGCCGCCGCCCCTTCTTTTCCAAATACCTTCTGTTATGATGTAACGACGGTGGCTGGTGGTGCGAAGATGGAACGTCCATCCGCATCACCTCAGGTCTTGTTCTCTCGGCGGTGATTTCGCCGGAAGACTGGGTTCGTGGTGGCTCTGTTTTTCAAATGGTTGCGCCGACGACATGGGTTTTCCCATATCGTAGCCGGCGTGACAGGGTTCGTCGTAGATCTGTATTTTCCTTTGAA
>Ga0315914_1001180_pt1 | contig 38051 bp, 37 predicted proteins | sample MpolenodulesMG_FD_203920 | JGI IMG/M metagenome (GOLD analysis project Ga0315914, IMG submission 203920) | Medicago polymorpha root nodule microbial communities from Los Angeles, California, United States - elongated nodules | ecosystem: Host-associated > Plants > Roots > Nodule | place: USA...
TCCTGTTCTTTTTAACAAAAACTCAAGTGCAAACATCAGTAGATCACCATTCATAAAACTTATCATTTATTCCACGAGGTTTGTTATCATTAAAACATTCATCAAAAAGATTTTTGCTTCAACAATCCCTCCCTAGGAATAATTACGCATCCCCGCGTAGCCCTCTTCCATGGTCGTCAGATAGACCAACTCGATGCGTTTGTTGCTTCTATCACCAAACATCAAGCATCCTACAAGATATAGAAGATAACACCTCACACAAAATTTCCTAACCCTCCCCAACTCTTCCAGCTCCTCTGGATCCTCTATATCCGCCAATATGTTTGCCCTACCAAGGTACCTCGTAAATAATTCCTTCAGCTTTGAATAACTAATGTACCCACTATACTATGTACCACAAATTTTCTCTGCCTCCGTCTGCGACACACCCAAGTGCGTAACCAAAAGTGCACAGGCCTCATGTCTCAATTCCTTCTTCCCATGGCTCAACATCCGCCCTTCAGTCTAAAGATGCGTAAGACATGCGACATCATCCAAAGTAACAGTCACCATACTATGTTTGTGTTTCTGCTTCTGTTTATGTTCAACACGCTTCGGCAGTTAACTGCAGCCGATTTTATATTTACTCGGCAGTTAACTACCGAAGGACATTTTCGTCTTTTACATGTATTTCTCAGTCAAATCAAATGTGTCAACAGCAAATTTCTACAAGTTTTTCCCTTAATAAAAAGTTAAATTGAAAATGAGTAAAAAGTGGGATGAGGGGCACTAAAATAATTTTTGTATCCATTTATTTTTATATATAGATAGTTGATTGATTGATTGATTTTGATCCGTGAATTAATATAAAGCATGTTTCCTGCACTACATAATCTTTTCCAATACAAAACTCATAAAAAGTGCTTTTTAATTCGAGACAACCAAAATTCATTAATTTCTAACTTGGTGGATCAAATGTAAACACAATTACCACGTGCATTTCATGGGGAAGCTAATCTAAAGTAATATAAGCTAAGTTGTTAATTTTAACACTCACAAAATTCCAACTACGCAAGGTGAGTTCTACTAAGAAACTCACCTTAGTATAATTTGTCAACTTTCAAGCTTAATTAATAGGTACATGTATGATATGGGTGCTGAATGTGCTTTATACTGGTGATTAGAAACAAGGACAGGTAGAAGAATCAAAGATTGGAGCTTAAGTTTGAAAGTTGCTCTTATACTCTACGGTTCTGTAATATAACTTACTTGGAAAATGTGGATTCTGTTTACCTATATCATATTTAAAACATTGCATCTCAATTAAGTAAACCCAAATTCTCGATTGTTATTTTCAAGATAACCCAATCCATAGTTGAATACATTGTATTATCAAGACAGCAAAAATACAAAATATTGCTACCCCTCAAGAATTTGCAGATTATAAACCAAAAACTAAGATAAGAGAAACCCCAAAAACTAAACAAGAAAACAAGAAAGAAAGAAAAAAAAGGAATATCAACAAAATGAATCAGTACCCTTCCAAATCCCAACTTCTTTTCTTGTTCTCATTTATTTAACTACTCTTAAATTCCATAAATAATATTTCAATACATCTTAACAAATAACACACCCACTTGGAGACTCTTCCACAGATCTGTAATAGTGATAAGGATATGGTTGTTTCATTTGATTATAATATGATTCATAAGCCTTCACAAGATCAGCCAATTCCTCTTTTGTGTCCTTTTTCTTTGGCTCTTCCTTCTTTTTTTCTTCTTTCTTTTCTTCTTCTTCTTTCTTTGTTTCCTCTTTTTTCTCTTCTTTAGCTGGTCCAACTGAAATTATTTCAGCATGACACAATTTCCTTAACTTCGACACAACATTAAGAGGATCCATGTCTCCAATTAATGTGATTTTCTTATCCTTCGTGTCCAAAGAAACAGACTCAACCCCTTAAAAAGAAAAAGAAAAAAATGTAAAAAAATAATTATTTTTTATCATTTTTTCTCAGGGTTGAACAAATACATGATTCTCCTAACTATACTAACATTTGATTTTAGTCCAACTAAAATATTTTTTAATCTTTTGATCCCTCCAAAAAATTTCATTTATGAAATTAGTTCATACTTTTTAGTCAATTCATATCTACCTTAGTATTTTTTAATGAAATTTTTGATAGAAAATTATAACAATTTTTAGAAAAAAAAATTAGAATTTTTGAATAAAACATAAATTTAATATGAACATTATACTAGAAATGTTGGAATTTCATACCTGAGAGACCACATACTGTCTTCATGGCTTTTTGCCTGATTCTATCATCATAGAGTTCTACCTTTAACACTAGTTTCTGTCATAGACAATTCAGAGTTTTGAAAAATAATCTCAAGTTGAATATTCCAAAGCCAAATTAAAAGAGAAAGGGTTGTAATTTAATAACTTAAACTGGATCTCAAACTCTGAAGAGCAAAAATATTAGTTAATTTAACTAAGAACAATGAAATATGATGTTTGATAAATCAAACATGGAAAGGGAAAAAATTGAGAAATGGTTTGAATAAATTTATACTGTATTAATTTCATAATTAGGACAGAAAACTGAAAGGAAAAAAAGGTACGAATTCTCACCTTCATATCGATTTGAAGCTAGTGGGTTACAGTTGCTAAGGAAGGACGATGCTCTAATTGAACGGTTAAACTAAAAGCTTCCAAAAGGCTTTTGAGCAATCATACTTGTACAGCACACTTTTGGAATAACTTTTTGAATTCCTCTTTACCCAACACATGTTGCTCATTCCCAATTAAAAAGACTAAAATGCCCCTGCGTGAGTTGACTCACACTACTGTTAAATTTGCGTGAGTTGGGTGCTATTTTAAGAACTAGCAGAACCTCGTTTCCTCATTTCCCATCGAAAATCCAAAAATCTCTCAAATCATCGAGATCCAAAATTCCTTCAACTTCAAATCAAACAACACTTCAATAAGAAATAAGTTTTCATAATCAAACACCATTAACCTTTTTATGTTAATATGTTAGATTTTTTTTCTCTTAAATTAGATTTTTTTTTAGTTTTAGGGTTTTGTTTAAATTTTAATTTTTTTTTTAAGAAATGATACAATGTTACATATAAATGACTTATATTGCTTAATTATTTAGATGTTTAGATGTTTGCATGTTTATGTTAGATTTTTTCCTCTTAAATTAGATTTTTTTAGTTTTAGGATTTTGTTTAAATTTTGATTTTTTTTGTGCAAGAAATGATACAATGTTACTTGTAAATGACTTATACTGCTTAATTGTTTAGATGTTTGCATGTTTATGTTGTAGTGATGAGTTTTAGGGTTTATGTATAATTTGCACTCCAAGTGTTTGATGAAATGTTTGAATGAGTTTTTCATTGATTTTTTAATTTTTTATGGTGCAGGTAGGTTTTAAACAATGACCGATATTTTCTGTGTTAGCATACGCTTCAACGGTGGAAATTCTCAGATGTTCAAGGTTCGGTACATTAATGTCACGTTAAAAGGTCTCAAGGATCAACTGGATGAAATCAACCAAGGACTCAACCTCGGAGACACAAGGAGGGTGGAATACATTTGGTATGAATGTCCAACGTTGGACGACGGAAGAATACGTTCAGTCGGCTAGAATTAAAAAAAGACGACGACGTGAGGAGCATGTTCTCGATATTTTGGCAGCACAACATGTTCCCGTGGATCGATATGTTTGTCACGTTGCTGAGATTGCCTGAAGATATTCTCAATAGTTTGATTACGCCAGAAGATCGTGATTAGGTAGGAAATACACCTTCCAACTAGAACAATTGTCTTACCTCTGGAATTGCATAAGGTCAAACCTGTTAAATAACAACTCTCAAGCATTCACCTGGAAGTTCTTTTGTTCCTTTCAAAAATTAGGTAGTTTCTTTATTTTGTTGGAATTTAAATTAAATTCTTGTTAGTTTGAAAAGTCAAAAGATTAAAAGATTAAGAGAACACAACATCTATTATGCAGAATCAGCTATATAAGTTATGATATCGAATTCCTTCGTATAAGATGAGTGTCACGGAATGCACCTCTAAGAGGTTCCTTTGAGTTTAATCGTGCTCCTCTGTCAATTGAAATTTGTCAGTTGGCAGGGCAATAAGATTAAACTCAAAAGAACCTCTTGGAATGCATTCCTTTATCTGATGACTCGTCTTATATAAGGGAATTCGATGTAATAACATATATAGTTAATTTTGTAGAATACATGTGTTGTGCTCTCTTCATTCTTTTGACTTTTCAACAAAAGTTGCAAATCTCTACCCGAATACAATGTAATGATACCACATATTTAGGAAGAATATAATGTAACGTAGATGAAATTAAAACTAAATACAATTGTGTATTTTTTGAATCGATTATGTGTATTTGTGACTTTATTTTTTACATTTATTTTTTGAATTGATTTTGAATTTATTTAATATGCAAATTTTATCTAATTTATTAAATACGCAACTTTATTCGAATTTATTTAATACCCAAATTTTATCAAATTTATTCAATACGCAACTTTATTCAAATTTATTAAATATGCAACTATATTCGAATATATTAAATATGCTACTTTATTCGAATTTATTTAATACGTAAATTTTATCGACTTAATTAAATACGCAACTTTATTCGAATTTATTTAATACGCAAATTTTATCAAATTTATTCAATACGCAACTTTATTCGAAGACATTATATTATTTAGATGACAAAATATAAAATAAATGCAAATATAAATAAAAAGAAAGGAACAAAAGTAATACATATAAAATCTCATTTTATTAATATAATTGATACATTTACAATAACTGATACATTTTATTCGAATTTATTAAATATACTTCTTTGGGGTAAAAAGAGACTAACCTTGGGGTAAAAAGAGACCAACCTTGGGGTAAGAAGAGACTAATCTTCTTAGGGTAAAAAGACATCAACCCTTGGGGTAAATCTAAATCTGGTTCTGTTTATACCGCAAGAAGATTCTTTTTACCCACCGTAAAAAAAAAATTGGGCTAAAAAGAAGCAGATTTAGTTTTACCCTAATGGTTGACCTCTTTTTAACCTAAGTCGATTGACCACTTTTTACCCCTCGATTGACCTCTTTTTACCCCTCGATTGACCTCTTTTTACCCCTCGATTGGTCTCTTTTTACCCCAAAAGGGTAGAAAGACAGATTATAAAAAGAAGGAGATTTATAGGGGGAGAGAGTGAGGAGGAGAGAATATGAGATGATGGTGTGAGGAAATTGTGAAGGTTGAAGATGTATTTATAGGGGGGAATGGCAACTTAGGTTTTATATGCACTAAATGCAGTCAAAAAATGTGTAAAAATGGTGTAAAATCAATGTTGAATGACGAACCACCGTCCAAAAAACGTGTTTTTGAGCTCAGACCACTAGCCACAGCAGCGTGAGTTAACTCACGCCACCGGCCAGAGGTGAGTGACTTAAGTCACGCAGAGTTATAACTACCGTGAGTTAAGTCACGCAACATAACTTATCATGTGCATGGGTATTTTAGTCTTTTCACTTGGGAGTGAGCAAAATTTGTTGGGATAAGAGCATAATTCTAATTTTTTTTGTTCTTGTTATTTATTACTCAAAAACAATAGAAAGATAAAAAAAAATAAAAAATAAGTATATAATGTGAGATAGAGAATGAAAATTGTTTAAAAACTGTCATAAAATAGTTTTATAAATATTATTTTTTTAAAGTTTTTTTATATACAAAGTGCTTAAAAATGAAATGCTAGAATTAGAATAGAGAAAAAGTCAACTAAATTAATTACTAAATTTGTCTAACCATTAAGACATTTATTTTTTATACATAAATTGTATTCTTATTCTCTTTGTTTCGGTAAGGGCCAACGCACAAAAAGGTCGGCCGAACATGGTTAGAGGCCTAAAACAATTTTTATTGAGCAACTAGTCACTTTAGTCCCTGGTTTTGCACCTCGCTGTCACATAGGTCCCTGACTCAGGATTAAATACAAACAAGTCCCTGACTCTACACTTCCCTTATAACTTTAGTCCCTTCCGTTAAAAAAATCTGTTAAATGATGATGTGGCACGCTGACAAGGAGTATGACGTGTCACAGGGACTAAAGCGAAAGTCAAAAATGGTCACTTTGGTCCCTGAATCGAAAATCAATATTCTCAATTTACTATTAGATCCCTGACTGTCTATACTTACTGTCAGTTAGGTCCCTGAATCGAAAATCAATATCCTCAACTTACTGTTAGGTCCCTGATTGTGTATACTTACTGTCAGTTAGGTCCTTAAAAGTAAACACAAAATTTCACTAAGATCCTTGACAAGTTGTTAGTTTAACATGCTACTTACTAGCAACACTAAGGTATCTATGCTAAATACCAAAATATTATTGTAACACTTATAAAAATGATTCCATTGTTTAATAACAAATGTTTTCATAACATAACTATTAAGTCATTAATGTCAACCATATAGTAATCAAAAGATTGGACCATATTTGGGCATATAATTCAACAAGTAATTACATAATGATTCAACAAAATATTAAACAAAATATTGCACCACAGTTGTGCTTATAATTTAGCAATTTCGGTACATAAATAAACTAACAAACATCACAGAGTTGGCCTCGGACCCCTTAGAGTAAATCTTGGATTTGGCATGAAAGATGTAAGCATTTGTTGTTCATTCAGACGTGCATTTAGATTTTGACCCCTAATAGGTGGTGGCCTAACTCCAACCGGTACTGGATCAAAAGTTCCTTGTCCAATTCCTATTGGTTATGTTCCTTGCGAATTCACATCAAATAATTGCTCTTGTGTTTGTGGGGCAGATTGTGACAAATCTAAAGTAACTTGTTCTCCTTGACCCTCATTGTTGGGAGGTGGTGGTGGTGGAATCCAATTGGGAGGCATAGGCATCACACCTTGATTAGTGCAGCCAAACCTATTGTGGTTACCTTCTAGACCACACCTTGAACATGTTATCACTGGATATGACCTCCGAACATTACCTGAATCGGAAGGACCCTCGGATGCATCTTTCCTTCTTTGTGTCTTTAGCCTTCCAGGTCATCTTCTTTTTGGTGTAGGCACCGGTTTCACATAATCAATTTTTTCCCAAAACTCTTCACCTTGTGTTGCCTTTATGAAATGCTCATATGTTGCATTGTATGAGCCCAAAGTAAGAAACGCATGACAATAATTTTCAAGTTTGTCATGCCTCCATACAATGGCTGCTATTCCATGAACACATGACATGCCTAAAACAAATTCAAACAAATTCATCATTATATGATTGGTAAAGCAGTTAACTTAACAAATTCATCATTGCATGGGTCCTTATTGTGTTATTGTTTTTCACACAAAATATGGGTCCTTACTGTTTTATAGAACTTGCCATTTATGCTTGATATTGTTATGAATGATATGCTAAAAAACAAGAACACCAATCTCTATGTATATTTTTATTAGACTATGAAACCAGACCATATTTTTTCATAAACTAAAGAACTCTAATTTTAGAAGTTGCTAGTCACTGTATATTAGGTGCATTATAGTTGTAATTTATAGCTAGGAATGTTCAAGTCTTTGCCTTTGCAATAAAGCTCTTTACAAATTTCCTCCAATAGAACTAATCATATTTGAGACACTAAATATGTGTTTCTCTACTTTATATTTCTAGTCACACCAGTTCACTAAACCTGCACACAAAACTTGCCCACAAACTCTTTTTTCACTGAACCTGCACTTAACACTTTTTTCACTAAACTTGCACACAAACTCACACAAGTTCAAAATATACTACAATTGATTTCTGCAAAAACAATAATGAATGCTAGGCAGAACCAAACAAGTTTATTTGCTATATAGTTTCAGAATATCTCATATCTCAGCAATCTCATGATCATGAAGTCAAAACACATCTATTTATAACCATGAACATTGAATCCACATGTCAGAATTGTCTATAATATACTTAATTCATTAAGACCTTTAATGCAGGTACTACAATATGCAACCAATAAGCCTTAGTGAATGATTTGAATTCTAACAGGTCTACAAGAAAAGTATAGCAACATGGTTTGTTATTGAAACACTAAAAATGGCTATAGCATGATAAAATACCTATTAGTTGCCACATTCTGCAGGTACATGTTTGAGCATCCAAGTCAACATTGACATGTGTTCTCCAATTATTTTCAACTTGAAATCTCCCTTCACCGACAAATATTGGTGTCCATTGATTACTCTCTCTTTTTAACTTATCCAATCTAGACTGCTGCATTGGACAAAGTAAACCAGTTTTGTTGGCCAACTTTACTTTGTTTGCACTCATTGTCTTCATAATGTAGCATCTTATCTCCTCGGACATAGTTAGAACAGGTTTGGCTCTATATTTGTTAATACTTGAATTAAAACTCTCACAAGTGTTATTTCATACGTTGTCCACCTTTGGATCGGTACTAAAGTATGCCTTGGTCCATGACTCCTTATGCCACTTGTTCAAATATGCCCATGCCTTCTCACAGTTTCTCTTTATCCTCTCCATCACTGCCTTGTCTTTTTGTTGGTCTCTTGTTCCTTCTTCTAGATGGTTCAGGTTCCAAATCAACTTCATTGAAAGTATCATCATCTCCGCTAAAATATGAAGGTGAGTAATCAGAATCCTCATCGGTTTGATATTCTTGTGCCTCATCATGAGCTTGATCTTCATTAACTGTTTCACCTTCATTGGCATCAACTACCCCTTCATTAACATCAATTTCGGCCTCAACTACAATCTCATTAACAACATCAACCACATTTTCATTAATAACATCAGCCATAATTTCAGCCTCATCATCAACAATCACAACTTCAGGTTCATGAACCACCTCTTCTGGTACAGCAATATCTGGTTCAAATGTTGGATGCTCATAATATATACGAACCTCATTGCCACAACGACGGGCAGTGTTACCTAAATCCAAAATATCGACATCTTCAACAACTTGAAGGTAACCTCCACAGTCAGGAACCAACCACCATATTTTTTCAATACCCGCGTAGTTTCCACATTGTTTTGCCATCTCTTCATGTTGATGCTTGCTAAGGTAGTCAGTGTCATACTCCTCCCAAACACAGAATTGATCATTTACATACTCCATGTTACCATTACCATATCTTTGAAAATAACTACCATGATGCAAAATCAGAGTTGATTCCATTCTAAACAAAAAATAACTGATACATATGTTAACAAAGAAGAAAAGAAAAAAACAAAACCCTTATTTTAACAGATACATATGTAAACAAAAAAGAAAAAACCCTTATATTCTTAAACATCAACTTTTGATTCTTTTTTTTTCTTTCATCATTTTATTCGTTAATTGTAGCTCATTTTATGGAAATCATAGAATATATTTTCTTCCGTCTTTGGAACCCGAGGGGGTCATTACGAGGATGACATGCACCGTGAAGCAAAGTGTACGACCATTCCAGAGAATGAAAAACAATGTCTCAACAAAAACTTGTAGCAAGTACACAACTTATATTTTCAGTCCTTTAATGACACAACTTATAAAAATCATTAACCCTAAAACGTAAAATAAACATAATAACAACAAATAAACAAAACTATCAAACATTAAGCATAAGAAACATGAAAAGTTATGATTTTGCATGATCAAAACAAGTAAAATCATAGAATTTGTTGTTCACTGACCTTATGATGTTCAGACGCGACTTTAGCAACAACAGAAGGGTTCGGCGGTGCGACAAGGAGAAGCCACAGCGGTGATGTTGAACGGCGGAGGCGCGACAGTGTGCGACAATGGTGGTTCAACGGTGAGGGTTTTGAGTTCTACGGTTCAACAACTCAACGTTTTTGTGTTTGTGTTTGTGTTTGGAGGGAGAAAAGAAATACCCAAAGGTTACTAATAAAGTGGCTTTTAGGTTTCTTTCACTTAAGTCCGTAACACATCATATGTAAAGTCAGCATAACACATATGCAACATCATCACTTTGTTAGAATTTCTTCTAATATTTTTGTCGGTTGCAATCAATTGTTGGTTTTGGTTTTAATTAAAAAACGGACTGATGTTGTAATCCATTTGATGATGCTTAGGCCCTAATAAAAGTGATCTATAAATAATGGGTTTTTGGACACTTAATCCGATTTGTGTAGAAACATGCCCAAACACTAGACCGATGATGGGTGGTGCCTAGGGTTGCACGGTTATAAATAGAGAGGGTAAGTCCCCTTTGCCATCACTCTGACAATTCTGCTCATGAGTGGTTTTCCTCATCGAAAACCCTAAGGTTCGGAGTATGTGAAAGGCAAATGAAAACTCTTGTCTCAAACCTCGGCGAATTCAGTAATCGGTAAGTGTGTTCTAATTTCATATAATAATAATAATTTGATCTTTATGATTAAATTTCTTACATGTGGTATCAGAGTCATTATTATATGATTTAGAACCCTAATTTCGATGAACCCATATTTTATATTCCGATGCTAATTGAATTGGGGTTTATTTGTTGAATCTTGAACGCTGATATTATTTTCCTACTTTGGGTTGTAAAGGGTATTGGGGGTATGATTTATGTATATGTCGAATAAAATAAATCAAATTTTGGCATGTTATTTTATCTCTTGATCTCCTGTCATGTGCTCTTTAAATGGATTTTTTCGGCAAGAATTGATTGAATCCATATGCTACTAAAGTGATATCCTTTTGGATATTAATTTATTTTATATTAATATGGACCGGAAAAGATATGCTTCTCATCATGCAATTGAATTCAAGTTCTTAAAGTGGATATTGGAGCAAATGCTGTTAATAACATAAGTGTTGTGATCATGAAGCAATCAAGCGAGCATTGTCTATTTGGGCGAGTACAGGCTCTACGTGGAGGAGGCTTCAATTTTCAAAGGTTAGTGACTAGTGTTATTGGCCATACTGGAGGAGGTGAGGGTCAGTGGGTACCCTTTTAGTTATATACTACTAATATTGCTAACCAAAGAGCTATTATGAAGCTGGTGAATGGAATTGGTGCTGGTAGTGACAGAGTCATACAAAGCACGCATGTAAGCACTCAAGAAGCTGAATTTTCCTATGGCAGCAGGTCCGCGGATTATTCTTGAAGGGGAACATTTGGATAGAGGTGTGGTGACTGATGTGACTACAACAGAAGGTAAAGGTAAGGAGAAAGCTGAAGATGAGAGTGCTGGGCTGACATTAAGGAAAAGAAACAGAACTATTACAATTGTGGAGAGTAATACAATAGCTACTAATGAGCAGGTACAATCAAATATAGTTATGGATTTGGTGAATGGAGGACGGGCTGCTGAAGGCAACACTGCTACTGTGCACACCAGCCCCGCCAGCAGCCATGAAAATCATTAGTTGGAATTGTAGGGGATTAGGGAGCCCGTGTACAATTCCTAGTTTAAAGTACCTAGTCCGTGTTTATAAACCGGACATCCTCTTTCTTTGTGAGACTCTCTCTATTACTAATAAAAATGAGGAATTAAAATATGTCTTGGATTTTTATTGTTGTTTTTCTGTTGATCGACAAGGGAGGAGTGGAGGCCTTGCATTATATTGGAATTCTTCTATTAATTGCTCAATCTCTAATTTTTCGAATAATCACATTGATGCTGAAATTTTAGATATTAGCAAAGGAAAATGGCGTGTGACTGGTTATTATGGCTTTCCTTCACATGGCAAGCGTAGAGATGCATGTAATTTTCTTAGGCAACTCGCAACTTCGTCAAATTTACCTTGGTGTATTCTAGGTGACTTTAACGATATTCTATCACCTAATGAAAAGAAAGGGAGGAATGAAAGAGCAAATTGGTTAATAAATGGCTTTCGAAATGCAGTAACTGATGCAGGTTTGTCAGATGTATATACTGAAGGCTATTTGTATACTTGGTTTAAATGTCTTGGTACCAATAGGGCTGTGGAAGAGAGATTGGATCGTGCCCTTGCTACTGATTCTTGGCAGAGTCTTTTCCCTAATGCTGTTCTGGAAAATCTGGCAGCACCTTCCTCAAATCACTATCCAATTATGCTCCTTTGTGAACCGGGCTTGAGACAACAACGCAAAATCTCTCAGTTTAAGTTCGAAAATGCTTGGCTGATTGATCCTGAATTCAAGAGCTTCGTAAATAATAAGCGGACATTGTATGGTAATTCTCCAATTGTTGAGAAGCTTGAACTATGTGCTACGGATCTGTCTACTTGGAGCAAAAACCATATTCAGCATTTTAAAAGGGATATTGATGTATGTCGTAAACAGCTTGAACATATGCGTTCTCAGGTGAACAGTGAGAATATTACTTGCTTCAACAATCTGCGAAACCGTATGAACAAACTGTTAATTCAAGAAGACGCTTTTTGGAGACAGAAAAATCTCATTGGTTACGGGATGACGATATTAATATCAAGTTTTTCCATGCTGCGGCATCCTCAAGGAGAAAGGTGAACAGAATTACGGCATTGGTGGATAACAATAATAACCGTGTCACAGATGAAGAAAAACTTTGTGATGTGGCTAAAAATTATTTTGCCAATTTATTTATGCCGCAAAATAGTGATACTGCTCCTGTTATATCAACAATTTCTGAAACAATCACTTTGGAAGACAATATTGTACTTGTTGCGCCGTTTGTTATTGAAGAATTCAAAGCTGCAATTTTCTCTATGAGACCTGATAAATGCCCAGGAGTTCCTCAGAAAACCAAGTGTTAGGAAGAATAAAGAGGTCGTTGATATAAACAACATATAAAATGACCCAAATTGGAGAATGTAACAACCCGATTTTCGCTAGAATTATTTTAATTATTTATTATGTCTGATTTATTGTCTCTGTGTGTATTTTATTCGGGATTAGTGAATTTTGTCTTAAGAAGGGTATTTTAGTCATTTTAGACATGAATATTTTGGTCATTTGGTGAGCAAGGGTAAATTAGTCATTTTATTAAGAGGGTTATTTTTTGTGTTTTAAGTGGGAATAATTATTTATACTAAGTTACTAGTGAGATGGGGTAATTATTTAGAGACGGTAATTATTCGTTATTTTGACGGTTTAAGTGTATAGTAACTTTGGTGAATTAGTTGGTAAGAATATTTAGCTCATTAAGACAATTAGAGACTTAGCCCAATTATGTGGTGACTATTTAAACACAACCCTTGTGAGAAATTAGGTCAGTACATTCATTCACTCATTTTACAAACATTTTGAGAGAGAGGTAGAGAGAGAAAGTGGATCAAGAGGAAAAAAAAAGGAGCTAGAGAGAGAGCGCTTGCGATTGGAGGCTAGGAGCTAAAGTGAAGTTAGGGTTTAGATTCTGGAAGATTAGATGTAAGGGGGATGGTCTCTATTCATCAATTAAGTCATAATCTATTATTTTCAATTATGAGTTTAAGTGATTTTGTGATAATTGTGACTTTTTGTGGTTTTGAATGATGAAATTCATGCTTCCATTTCATGTGAAATTGCGGGTATGATAAACTTCATAAAATTGTTGTGTTAAGAGTTTAAACTTCATAGTTGTTGTTGTTGAGTTGTGTTGATGATTTTTGATTAATTGAGTGTAAATCATGAATTGGTGAGTAATTGTTGTTGAAACATGTTTGAAATCACTTCATGGATGTTTGTATGTTGATGAGATTTGAATTGATGTGGTTGTTTATGAAGATTGAATGAAAAATTAGAAAATAATGGTTTTTGGTGAAAATGAACTAGATGATGATTTTGAGATGAATTGATGTTATAATTCAATGTTTGTTATTGTATTTGATGCCTTTAGATGTTTATAAACTAGTGTACAAGTTTTGGGGTGGAATTTGAGATCAAGGGGATCAAAAATGGGGATTTTGGGTGAAATTTTGGAAGTTCTTGAGAGGGAACAACCAAAACAGGGTTGCCTGTTCTGGGTAACATGCTATGGTGAGTTGGAACTCGCTGTGGTGAGTTGCATAGGAACAGAACCCCATGTTTTGGGTGTTCCAGGCATTGGGGGATCGATCCTGACCGTCTAAACTGATTCTTTTTATGTGTTTAATTGTATTTGAACTTTCTAAACATTTGGAACTATCAATTGAGTTAGATTGTACTTGGTTTTGTGAAATCGTATCATACTTTGTGAAAAATGCCAAGAACACATAATTTTTCGAAAACTCGTTTTCTCAAGGTAAAAAGGTAGGACTAGGTTTGTCTACTGTAGTTATGATTTATAAAAATGTTTTGGATGGGAATCATGAACTTTAACTTGGTTTTGCTTTGAAAACTTGAATTCTTTGAAAAACGACAAAACAATATGAACTTTGTGAAATTTTTGGATTGATGTGAATTGGCCTATGATGCCTATAGGCATATGCTATTGTGATCATATGTGAGTAGTATATATGCTTAGTTGAGGTGTTTGAACTTGTTTGGCTTATTTTGTTGAATAACTTAGAAAATGTCAAAATACGATACGAACTTAGGTGAATTTTGGTATATATCGGAATTAGCCTATGAAATGTTTATGTATATGCTACCGCACTCATATGGGAATTGTGTATATACTCGGTTGAGGCGTTTGAACTTGGTTACTTTGATTTTGGTGGAATAATCGGGAAATGCTAGTTTTCATAAACTTAGACGAACTTTGTCAAATCGATACTTTATAGTCAGATAACTTGTAGGAAACTTTGAATTCATGTTAATATGATAGAATGTGATTGAATTGATGATGTTTGGGTGTTTACTGTGATGGATATCATAATGTAGATAGATGTCCGTCTTTTAGGTGAAGTGGGAATTTGAAACATTTTTGTTTCTTTGAGGTGAATGTTGTTGATGATAATTTTTGGTGTTGATGATTTATTTATAATGATGAATTCTTACATGCAATTTGGTGATGATATCGGTGGTGTTTGCATGTATGAAAGGTGTCGGAGTTTATGTTTTTGAATTGTTGTATGAATGTATGCACTGTTGTGTCATATGTTCATGCATTCATAAGTGTCCAGATGCGATGTTTATAATACAATTTCGTTTCAAGAGGCGATGTTTTGAGGTGACAACCTTGACGATGACCGGTACCACTTGCATATAGAGTCATGTCTAGGCGCATTGGATAACTTGACAGATGTCATATTTGCTTATGTGCTTGGTGAATAATTACATTGGTGAAACGTTGATGAATAATTGCATTGGTGAAATTTGGTGAATATGCAAAGGTATGAAAATGTACTTGTGTGTTGTTATACTTGTTTACTTAATGATTTATGACAGTGTTCTGGTTATTGATCATGTGAATTTAAATTATGCTTGTTACTTTCATATGATTATGTTTAATTATGAACTGTGGACTAACCCACAGTGGTCGTTTGGTTGACCACCTACCTTATTCATATGGATGGATAGACGACGTGTATGACTGGTTTGCTTGCTTTGGTGAGTTGCTTGAGGATAGCTTGGATGCTACCCCGTTTACTGTATTTTGACGTCTTAGACTTTATGACTCTGATTAGTGATCAGTCTTTACTATTTGCTTATATTATGAATGGTGAGTTTTCACAAGATATATGCTTAAGCATCCAAGATAAATAAAAAAGGTTGTGCTTACTCTCTAATCAAGGACATCCTTTACAAACGAGGATTCACTATCCCACTGATAAAATGTCTAGGTCCCTTAGAAATCCAATATGATCTATATGAGACTCATGAAGGGATGTGGAGACATCATCTAGGTGGAAAATCCCTCGCAAAGAAAATATTGCAAGAAGGGTTTTTATGATCAACTATGTAACAAGATGATAAATAGTATGTTGCCAAATGCAGAAAATGCCAAAAGCATAAGATATACATATCGCCCCTCCTACCGATAACAAGGTTCTATTCCCCATGGCCTTTCACATGGGATGTATTCTTTCATGGTCACATGATCAAAGAAAAAGTGTTTGGTCACACACACATAAAAAGATTCTCCTCTTTTTATTTGGTCATGTCACCATGTTAGAATTTCTCTTCACATGGTTGGAAATCGATTTAATTACTCGAACCTTTCCCTAAAGATGCAGGACACGTCAAATACCAAGTATTGGTCGTATACTACTCGACAAATTGGATTGAGGCCGAAGCCCTCACATAAATTACAGCCAATAAATTTTTTTTGTTTCTTCAAAAAAACATAATTTGTAGTCATGGAATATGGGACTCAATTCACTACTTGAGTAAATATTTTTTTAACCTTTACCGTTACTTTTTGGACACACAACGTAGAACATACGTTCAAAATAATTTACTCTTTAACATGAAAACTTAATTTTCAAATCTATTGTGCATGATTTATACCTGCAACCTCCTCGGGTTCATCTATGCCTGTAGGAGATCCATACAATCTATTCTTGGTAAAACTCTTCACACTACATACAACTATATACAAACTATGAACTAAATCTTTCTACACTATCCAACTACACTCTAAACAAAAATTACTACCTAAACTGCTAACAGTGGTATAAGAGCTATGTTTGATAATACATTTGGCGAACAATATTTATCCATTTATTTCCAACCAAAAACTCCTTATATTCGACATCATTTATAAATTTCCCCTAATACATTGTTAATACCATTCAACCGTCATGTACGACTATCCCTAATTTCAATGGTAAAAACTATGATTTTTGGAAAATTAAAATGAAGACATTTTTTTCCTCTCAAGATCTATGGGAGATTGCAGGTGAAAGATTTACTAATTCCGAAAAGACTTCAACTCTCGGTGCATCTCAAGAAAAGGAGTTGAAGGAAAATAAACATAAATATTCAAAGGCATTGTTCATTTTGCAACAAGAGGTAGCAGATAATATCCTTCAAAGAATAACGGGAAATACAAATGCCAACGATGGAGGTACGGTTGGCCTACTTTAAGCAACGACTGAGCACAGCTTGGCGGCCAGTGAAGGGAGTTGACGTCATCCCTACGACTGAAAACAGGTATCTGTTCCAATTCAACCATAAAAATGATGCTGAGAATGTGTTAAATGACAGACCTTGGACTTATGACAATTGCAACCTGGTCATTGAAAGAATTTCTCCGGGTATGGTTCCTAAGAACGTGTGCCTTGATTTTATGAACATTTGGGTGCAAGTGCATAATCTGCCTTATGGGTTTATACAACTAAAGGTAGGTGAAGCTATCGGTAAGTATCTCGGAGAACTAGTGGAATACGACAGTAAACATTTAGTTCAAAGTATGTTTATGAAGCTGAAGGTGTGCATCAATGTCACACAACCTTTGAAACAAGAGTTGAAGGTTTGTACAGCTGGTGGTGAATGGATTCAGATCCTTTTTAAATATGAAAGGCTCGATAATTTTTGTTATGCTTGTGGAATTCTCAGTCACACTGACTGTGCTTGTGAGATGTTGTATGACCAGGAACATGATGATGGTACAAGAGCATGGGGCGCAAGTCTGAAACCTGTTGCTCGTAAGATGGGTACTGCAGGCTCTAATAAATGGCTGCGGGACATTGTCAAAGGAGAATCCAGTGGTGTATGCAATAAGACAGATGAACCGGCTAATGTTCCTGAGAATGTGTGATAGGTTAACAGGTTATGAGAACTACTACACTACACTAACAAGCTAAGTTTAGAAAACATCCATGAATTCTTTTATTCATTACTCCTCTATTTATACAAAAAAAGGGCCAATCATACACAATCATTGGATCCAATTATGTGGAATTGAGGACAGCTCATTAATGAGATTAAAGGACATTAAAAGATAAGTTAAAAAGGACATTAAAAGATAAGATTTGAGCTTAATGACTCAGCAGTGGCCTTGTGGATTCCTTCTAGAAGTTTCTGGATTTATTTAGCGACTCCCAAACATAGTCCTTGAGGTAATTGGGCCTTTTGATGAGTCTCTTTGGCAGAACCGTGGCAGTATTGTCTTCAAGGGGGGTGTCAACAGTTGAATGTGTATCATTACCATCCTCTGGGAAAATCACCTTGTCCTCAAGGTGATAGTTAGAGGAGAGGGCTTCCCAATTTTCCCATGTGGCATCTTCTGGAGGCAAACCGATCCATTGAATAAGGACAGTGCGGTGTGGGGGATTGGTTGTAGTGTCCAGTTTGGAATCAAGTATGGCTATGGGCTGGATAATTGGGTTATTGTTTATGGTATCTCTTGGGAGGTCACCTGGTGCAATGGTTATGGGACCATGATGAGGCTTTAGTAAGGAGCAGTGAAAAACAGGGTGTATTTTTGAGTTTGCAGGTAAATCGAGTTTGAAGGCTATAGGGCCAAATTGATCCACTATTTTGTAAGGGCCATAGAAACGTTTGGAAAGTTTGGAGAAGGTTGCTCCGGTGATGGAGTGTTGACGGTAAGGGCAGAGTTTAACATAGACTAAGTCTCCAATGGTGAATGTGTGATCGCGGCGTTTTTTATCCGCATAAAACTTCATTCTGTCTTGGGCCTTTTGTAGTTTTCGTTGAAGTGTGGTGAGGGTTTGTGTACGGGAAGAGAGGAGTGAATTAACTGCTTCAACTGATGAGGAACCAAGTAAGTAGTTGGGGATGGACAGAGGGGTCTTGCCATAGATAATTTCAAATGGAGAGATGCCAGTAGAGGAATGAACGGCAGTGTTGAATGACCATTCAGCAAGGGGAAGAAATTGGTGCCATGTGTTCGGTTTGGTATGCACGAAAGAACGAAGATATTGTTCCAAAACACGGTTGAGAACTTCAGTTTGTCCGTCGGTTTCTGGGTGGTAGGAGGTGCTCATGTGAAGTTTTGTGCCACACAACTTGAACAATTCACGCCAGAAACGACTGGTGAAGATAGGATCTCGGTCAGATACAAGACTGCGAGGAAGTCCATGATACTTGCAAATGTGGTCGAGGAACAATTTTGCCACTTTGAAGGCTGTAAAGCAAGTGGGAAGAGCGCCAAAATGGGCTCCTTTGGAGAACCTGTCAACAACTACCAAGATAACGGTGAAACCATTCGAGGGTGGAAGGCCGGTAATGAAGTCGAGGGAGAGGTCTTCCCATATGGCTGTTGGGAGGGGCAGAGGTTGGAGTAGGCCAGTTGGTCTTTTGGTCTCGTATTTGGTGGTTTGGCAAATAAGACACTGAGTCACGAAGGTCTTGACATCCTCACGCATACCATTCCAATAAAAATTCATCGAGGATTTTGTCTCTGAAATTGTTAGAGGGGTTGAGCCAAATTTTGTTTTTGTAAAAGATGAGGCCTTGGTGTATTTTGTAATCTGGGTAATTGGATGGATTTTGTTGTATTTGGTGAAAAAGGATTGTGAATTCTGGAGTAGTAGTGAGGTGTTTACGTAAGTCATCAAGAAAAATGAAGTGGGGCATGGTGAGGGTAAGGGACTGGCCTGTGTTTTCTAACCTTGATAAGGCATCAGCAACAACATTTGTTTTGCCGGTTTTATACTGAATTTTAAAATCGAAACCAAGGAGTTTAGAAAGATATACCTGCTGCTCCGAAGTCTGGATGACTTGTGAGATGAGCTCCTTGAGGCTTTTGTGGTCTGTATGTATAGTGAAGGGATGGCCTAGAAGGTATTGGCGCCATTTCTTAACTGCGGTTATGATGGCGTGTAGTTCTCGGACGTAAGTAGAGGAGCAGAGGAGACGCGGGAAGAACTGTTTGCTGAAGAATGCTATGGGATGGTTCTGCTGCATTAGAACATCACCCATTGCCTTGCCGGAAGCGTCGGTTTCGAGGTCGAATGGAATTGAGAAGTTTGGGATGGCTAAGGTGAGGGCTGTTGTCATGGCCTGTTTAAGTGTTTCAAAGGCGGATTGGGCTTCGGGTTTCCAAAGGAAGGCGTCTTTTTTGAGGAGGGAGGTGAGGGGTGTGGCTATGGCTGCATAATTTTGATGAATTTGCGGTAAAAACCGGTAAGGCCGAGAAACCCACGAAGGGCAGTGGTGGAGGATGGTATTGGCCAGTCAAGCATGGCTTGGATTTTGTTGGGATCTGCTTGTATACCTTGTTGTGAGATAATGTGGCCTAAGTATTCCAATTGGCGTTGTCCAAAAAGGCATTTGGAACGCTTTAAGAAAAACTTAGCTTCAGTTAGTTTGGTCAGGACAATATGGAGGTGTGTGAGGTGTTCTTGTAAGGTGTTACTGTAGACGAGTATGTCATCGAAGAAAACAGCGGCGTATTTGCGAAGAAATGGTGTGAGGAGGTCGTTCATTGTAGCTTGGAAAGTGGATGGGGCGTTACAAAGGCCAAAGGGCATCACGTTGTACTCATAATGGCCATGGTGGGTGCGAAATGCGGTTTTGGGGATGTCGTTACTATCCATACGGATCTGGTGGAAGCCTTGTTGTAGGTCGAGCTTTGAAAACCATGAAGCTTGACCCAAATCGTCTAATAATTCGTCGATGGTGGGCATTGGGAATCGGTCTTTAATGGTGATTGTGTTTAGGGCTCGGTAGTCTATGCAACACCTCCATTAACCGTCCTTCTTTTTTACTAGTACTACGGGGGAAGAGAATGGGCTGCGGCTGGGCTGAATGAGACCTGAGGCTAAGAGTTCGCTTACTTGTTTCTCAGTTTCAAACTTTTGATAGTAAGGGTAGCGGTAAGGGCGAACATTGACGGGGGTGGAGTTAGGAAGGAGATGAATTTGGTGGTCTGTGTTGCGAGGAGGTGGTAATGTAGGTGAGGTGTCAAATAATAGTTGAAATTTGGTGAGGAGGTCAAGGAGTTGTGGTGGTGTAGAAGATATTGTTGGTTTTGGTATTGATGGGGAATTGTTGTCGCTGTTGATGAGTTGTAATTGGAAAAGAGAGGAAACAAAGTTGGTTTGGGTGGAACGTTTGATTTGAGGAATGGAGAGTGGGTTTGGTTTGAAGGGAGCGTCCGAATGAAATTTGACGGCTTGGCTCATGTATGTGAAAGCCATGGACAGATTGGAATAGTCCATTAGGATTGGGCTTATGCTTTCAAGCCAAGGTGCCCCTAAGACAACTTATGCGCCGCTTAGAGGGAGTGAGTAGAGTTCCACCTGAAAGGTTTGGCCTTGGATTGAAAGGTTGAATGCTGAACTTTTGTGGGTGCAGGCTATGGTGTCGCCACTGCCAACTATGACGCAAAGAGGGGTGGTTGTGGGTGTGAGAGGTAACCCAATGAATTTGGCTATGCGTGTTTGGATGAAATTATGTGTGCTACCTCCGTCAACTAACACTGTAACCGGTGTGTTGGAAATGGTTCCGGTGAAGCGAATGTTGTTGTGTTGAGTGGTACCGGACATAGCGTGCAGGCTTAGCTGTGCTGTGAGGTCGGAATCTGGTGATGGGGGTGTATCTGGTGCTTCGATTGTAGGTGGGGGTGTGAGATCTGCTGTAGGGTTATTTTCATCTTCCTCTGAAATCAAGAGAAAGAATCGTCCTTTGCAACGATGGCCAGGTATAAATTTCTCATTGCAATTATAACATAAGTTGCGTTCTCGACGAGAAATTAGTTCCTCTTGGGTGAGTTTCTTGAAGTTAACTTTTGGTGGGTTTGTGATTGGTGTCGGGTTAGTGGTGGGAAGAGTTTGTGGCGAAGGATTTGAGGTGGATGCAGACGGAAAAGGATTTTTTGGACAGAAAGCACGGCGGCGGTCGTTGATTTTGTCCTCCTGGATTTTGGCTAAGGCTGTGGCGTGTGGGAGAGATAAGGGTTGGAAGGCTTGAACTTCCCGGCGTATTTCCGGCGAGAGGCCTGAAACAAAACAGCTTAATAAGAATGGGTGTGGTAATCCAACAACACGATTGGCTATGCATTCAAATTCATGAAGGTAATGGTTGACGGTGCCGGTTTGTGTGAGTTTGAATAAGGCGCCGCGAGGGTCGTCATAGTATGAGGGCGCAAAGCGGGTTTCAAGGGTTAGGAGGAAATCATGCCATGAGTTGATGAGTTGGTTGCGACTCATCCACTGGTACCAACTCAGTGCAGGCCCTTCCATGTAAAAGGAGGCTATGGTGAGACGGTCTTTTTCGGGTGTAGCATGGAATTCGAAAAATTGGTTTATTTTGAAGATCCAAATGATGGCGTCTTGACCATCGAATTTGGGGACCTCGAGTTTCATATGGGGTCTGTGTGGTGGTTGTAGTGGTGGTGGTGGAGGAGGGGGTGGTGGTAGTGTGTTTGAATTATAAGGAGAAGAATAACCAGAATTATTAATAAGGAGGTTGTTTACTTCTTCTGTGAGTGCATCTATTTTGGCGTTGAGGGAAAGAACAGCTGCTTCAATGGGTGATGGTGGTGGGGTTGGATCGGCCATGTTGGGTGAGTGTCAAAAGGGAAATGAAAGCACCAGTTGATAGGTTAACAGTTTATGAGAACTACTACACTACACTAACAAGCTAAGTTTAGAAAACATCCATGAATTCTTTTATTCATTACTCCTCTATTTATACAAAAAAGGGGTCAATCATACACAACCATTGGATCCAATTCTGTGGGATTGAGGACAGCTTATTACAGAGATAAAAGGACATTAAAAGATAAGGTAAAAAGGACATTAAAAGATAAGATTTGATCCTAATGACTCAGCAGTGGCCTTGTGGATTCCTTCTAGAAGTTTCTGGATTTATTTAGTGACTCCCAAGCTGGTAACATAGTCCTTGAGGTAATTGGGCCTTTTGATGAGTCTCTTTGGCAGAACCGTGGCAGTATTGTCTTCAAGGGGGGTGTCAACAGTTGAATGTGTATCAATGTGCAGCCACAAACACTAACTGCTATTGCCTCTGCTATGGTGACTTTAGGTGGGAGAATCACTGCTGTGCACAAAGAGATTGATTCAATAAAAAGTGACATGTCTGCTGCCAATTTTTCTCTTGCTGTTTGCGCAGGTTCTACTAAAACTGGTGGGAAAGATTTGACCTTGCTGGCTGATAATGGGGTGCGGTCTATTGTCCTTTGTTTGGAGGACGCACCAACTGAGGAGGAAGAAGTTGGACCTGAACTCCAAAAGCGGAAACGTAGTGTAAAAAATTCTGATGTTGGTTCTATTGTTGATATAACCATGAGTAGTGCTCCTATAGATGTTAGTCAGGATGCAGAATTAGTGATGAATAATAATAGTAGTGATGATATGTCTGTTAGGGAGAATTCTTTGTTTGAAAATGATGTAACAACGGCGGGACCTGAACACCAGGCCCGCCGAGAGCAATGCGTATCATAGCATGGAACTTTCGTGGCTTGGGGAACCAGAGCGTAGTTCCAAAATTAAAATATTTAGTCCGCTACTATAAGCCGGACACCTTCTTCTTAAGTGAGACGTTAGTCCACTCAAATAAAACAGATGCTTTTCATTACTTGCTTGGTTTTGATAATTGTTTTTCTATTAGTAGCAATGGTCGAAGTGGTGGCTTAGCATTATTTTGGCGTAATTCTTTTGTCTGTACAGTACTTAATTATTCTGCTAATCACATCAATGTAGAGGTTAATGATTTGAATAAAGGAAAATGGCAATTCACTAGTTATTATGGTTTCCCCGAAGGTAGAAGAAGGCGTGCTTTATGGGATTTCTTGAGAAATCTTGCGAATAATACCTCTCTTCCTTGGTGTATTTTAGGTGACTTTAATGATATTCTTGATGTTTGTGAAAAAAGGGGAGGTGTTATTCGTCCTAGATGGCTTATAAATGGTTTTAGGCAAGCGGTTTCCGATGCGGGATTAACTGAAGTTTTCATGAAGGGTTATCCGTATACTTGGTTTAAGAGTTTAGGCACGCCTAGAGCTGTTGAGGTCAAGCTAGATAGAGCTCTTGCAAATGGAGATTGGTTTCGCATGTTTCCTAATGTTATTGTTGAGAATTTAGTGGCACCGACTTTAGACCATTATCCTCTTCTTTTAAAAAAGGAGGAGTCCTAACGCATTTGGGTTCCTAGGCAATCTTTCATGTTTGAAAATTCTTAGTGTGTGGAATAAGGAATTTATGTTATTGTTTCTGATAGTTGATCTTGTAGTGCAGGTTTGCAGGTTACTGATAAGCTTGTAGTTTGCGCAAATGACCTCAGCTCTTGGAATAAGGCAAACCGAAAAGGCAGACGTGAATTGAATAGTTGTCGTGGTCAAGGGGCAGCGGATGATCCAAACACTTTGACAAACTTGCAAAAGTGTATGATGCAGCTGATGATTCAAGAGGATAAGTATTGGAGGCAGCGAGCGAAGACTCATTGGTACCGTGATGGTGACCTCAATACTAAATTTTTTCATGCTTCAGCCACGTCTAGAAAAAAGGTAAACTGTATTAATATTATGGAAAATGATGTGGGTGTCTGAAACTCAGATGAATAGGGTATACGCCAGGTTGCAAAAGGGTATTTTGAAACTTTATTTTTGGAAAATAATAGCACTCGTGCGTCGGTTGTAGACATTATTGAAAGAGTTGTTTCTGCAGATGATAATATGACGCTAACAGCCCCTTTTCAGGCCCATGAGTTCAAGGATGCCACCCAGATAAGTGCCCTGGCCCGGATGGTTTCAATCCAGGTTTTTTTCAACATTTTTGGTCTGTTTGTAATGCTGATATTTTTCAGGAATGTTGTGCGTGGCTTAACAATAATCAATTTCCGCCATCACTTAACTCTACAAATATGCTTTGATCCCCAAAGGTAATGAACATAAATCTATGAAGGACTGGAGACCGATCGCTTTATGCAATGTTTTATATAAATTAGTGGCAAAGGTTCTTGCAAATAGACTTAAAAAAAATCTGCATAAATGTATTTCTGAAAATCAGTCAGCTTTTGTCCCAGAGCGGTTTATTCTTGATAATTCCATGATTTCTATTGAAGTGGTGCATCACATGAAAGTAAGCAAGAAAGTAAGGGATAAAAATGTTGCACTAAAATTAGACATTAGCAAGGCTTATGACAGAATTGATTGGCTTTACCTTAAGGAAGTGATGATTCAAATGGGATTTGATAGGCAATGGGTCTGATGGATCATGATGTGCGTTGAAACTGTTGATTATTCTGTCGTTGTTAACAATGAGATGGTGGGTCCGATCATACCAGGTAGGGGGCTCCGACAAGGAGACCTGTTGGCGCCCTATTTATTTATCTTGTGTGCGGAGGGTCTATTCGCTCTTATCCGTAAAGCTGAACGTTGTGGAGATCTTCATGGCATATCTATCTGAATGCACCTAATATCTCTCACATTTTGTTTGCAGATGATTGTTTTTTATTTTTCAGGGCATATGACAAAGAAGCGCAGGTTATGAAGAATATTCTTCATACTTACGAACTAGCTACAGGACAGGCTATTAGTCTTCCAAAATCTGAAGTTTTCTTTAGCAGTGTTGTTTCAACGCCCTTGAAGGATACTATTACAAACATTTTAGGTGTCAGAGCAGTGATGGGAACAGGCAAGTATCTTGGTCTTCCATCCATGGTGGGTAGAAGTAAGGAGACAACCTTCGGATTCATCAAAGACTGTATTTGGCACAAAATTAATAGTTGGAGTAGCAAGTGTCTATCAAAAGTCGGCAGAGAGGTTATGATCAAATCGGCATTACAATCTATTCCATCTTACATTATGAGTGTCTTTTTACTGCCAAATAAATTAGTCGATGCAATTGAAAAAATGATAAATGTTTTTTGGTAAGGTAATGGTGGTAATTTGCGTAGAGGACTACATTGGATGTCGTGGGAAAGGTTGTCGGTTCATAAAATTTTTGGTGGTATGGGGTTTAAGGATTTGACATCCTTTAATGTGGTTATGTTAGGCAAACACGGTTGGAGATTTCAAACTGATCCGTCTAGTCTTGTTTCCCGTTTATTTAAAGCTAGATATTTTCCTAATTCCGACTTCATTAGGTCTAATATTGGGCATAATCCAAGCTATGTTTGGAGAAGTATTTTTAGTGCCAAAATTGTGGTGAAACAAGGTACGCGGTGGAGAATAGGCTCTGGTGTTAACATACCATTTTTAGGTGCCCCTTGGCTTAAGGATTGCTTGTCTTTATCCACAACTAATCCAATTTTTGAGCCTTTGATGCAGGTAAATTTAAGTGAGTTTATATTGATCAAGATTTGAAGGTGTTGAAAGCGCCCCTTATTTGTAGCTTGTTTGATGCGCCCACTGCCCAAGCTATCCTTGACACACCGCTTCAGCCACTTGTTACAGAAGATAAAATGATTTGGAAAGAGGAAAAAATTGGTAAATATTCTGTTAAAAGTGCATATAAAATATGTGTGTCTGAAATTGCTGATAACTCTCATATGCATGTACATGGCCGATGGAATCTTATTTGGAAATTAAAAGTGCCTCCTAAAATCAAGAATTTTCTTTGGCGTGTGTGTCGTGGTTGCTTTCCGACACGGGCTCGCCTAAGTAGTAGAGGTGTTTCTTGTCCACTTGATTGTGTTCAATGTAGTAATAATTATGAGGACATCATTCATATTCTTATTGAGTGTCCTAAAGCTGTTCAAGTATGGAGGGATGCGAATTTATGGGACACAATTAACAGGGTACTCCAACAAGACTATAATATTCATGCTCACATATTTACTTTTTTGCAGAATTTTTCCTCAGGGCAGTGCGAACTTATGGCCACGATTATGTGGAGTCTTTGGCAGAGCCGGAAGATGAAACTTTGGCAGCAGCAAAATGAAACTAATGCGCAGGTGTTTCAACGTGCAAATCACTTACTAGAAGAATGGAGAGCAGCCCAAGACATTAGAGCTCGCAGCAGCAACCAAAATACCACCCAACAGGTGCGCAACACAAGTCTAGAAGAAGATCGTTGCAGGAAGCCGACACCTGGCAGGTATAAATGCAACATTGATGCATCCTTTTCTACTTCTCTTAAAAGGGTTGGATTGGGTATGTGCCTTAGAGATGATGATGGTGCATTTGTTCCTGCAAGAACATAATGGTTTGCCCCTCTTTGTGATGTAGAGGTGGGAGAGGCGGTTGGTTTGTATACAACCTTGGATTGGATCTCTAATCAACAATTTGATGATGTCGATTTTGTTGTTGATTGTAAAAAAGTTGTTGATTGTGTTAATTCTAGTTTAGATGATAGCAGTGAATTTGGGTGTATTATTAATGGTTGTAAACAACTGCTAGAGGATAGATTTCAGAACTCTCATGTTGAGTTCAACAGGAGGCAAGCAAATAGGATAGCTCACGAGTTAGCTCAGGAAGCCCTGTCTAATCCTAGCCCCCATATTATTGATGATGTACCTACATATATTTGGCATATTTTAGCTAATGAAACGCTATGAATTTATTACTTAAAAAAAAAAAAAATTGCCAACGATGGGTGGGGTAGATTAAAGAGGGAGTTTCATGGAAATGATAAGCTATGTGCCAATAAACTTCAAACTATAAGTCATGAGTTTGGGTTAATGGAAATGAAAGAGTCTAAGACCGTAAAAGACTATTATACTAAGATAAAATAATTAGTAAGTCAAATGAGAACTTACGGGGATCATATCCTCGACAAAAGAATTGTTGAGAAAATTCTAATTTCTATTCCTTGTAAGCATGATGCAATCGTTTCTACGATTGAGAAAACCAAAGATCTATCTACTTTGTCCTTGATAAAATCAATAGGTTCATTAGAAGTTTATGAGCAAAGATTGAGTAGGCATGATGATGACATAGTTTAAAATGCCTTTAAATCAAAGCTTAAATTACGGTCTCAAAAGAAAGAATTTGGTGGAAATAAAAAAGTGGAGAAAATTCTAGATACAAAGAAATCTCTAGAATTTTCTTATAGAAAAATCAAGATGAGTATCCACCATGTAGCATATGCGAGAAGACAAATCTTGCCGAGAAAAAAGGTCAATGGCATGAAAAACCAAAATGTAGACACTATAAGAAAGTTAGACATGTGGAGAAGAATAGCTACATTCAAAATGAGCATCATGCAAATTTTGTTGAAGAGCGTGAGTGTGAAAATGAGCAACGTAACTAAGAAAAACATCTTTTATACACCATTCAACTACACTCTAAAGTAACACTACTACCTAAACTACTAACAATTAGCTTTGGAATATGCTAATTTAGCAACACGGGTGGTTGATTTTTGAGTAGTATTGATTCATTATCTCAGTCTCAAAATAATTTTTGCTTATTTGATCCAAGATTTATCATCAATTAGCATATGTTAATGGCTCATTATAATCTCAGGTTATCTTTGTTCTGTGTGTAATTATAGTTGTACCAAATCTCAAATGTATACGTTGGCGGAGTGGTTATAAGTGGAGTTTGGGGTATTGATACCTCAATCATTTTCATTAAGCTTTATATTTCCTTTTGGACGTTTGGTGCTACCACTGGTACCTTACTTTTTTTTTTTTTTATTTAATAAAAATAAACAATATTCATTCATTTAAATTAATAGAATACATCGATACAATACAAATCTAAATTCACTAAAAACAAAAAGGATGAATTTTTTAACAAACTCACAACATTCATGTTAATAGCATAAAACGGCAAAATACATATGCCTACAAATATGACTAATATGACTATATTCAAGTTTCCAAAATACTCATGTCTCCGAATCTGCAACGTTGACGATGTCAAAGTCATTGTCATTGATCGGATCTGCACTTGCTCAAAGCAAATCTTTCAACCTAAATCAAATAAACACTGCACTAAGACGGGAAATCAAAAACACACTATACTAAGACGGAAAATCAAAAACACACCGCACAAAGACGGGAAATCAAAAGAAACAGAGTCGTTCAGAAACGATGAAATCACAAAAACTAACGAAAGAAAACAGAAAATATGTCAAATTACTTTTTTAATTAGGATAGAAGGAAAAACAACTCGGAAGGTGATCTTTGAGTCAAAATTAACCCTAAATCACCTCTTGGACAAGAAAAAGAAGATGAAAGGGGTGACGGCTAAAGTTTGAGAGAAGAGAGAGGAAGTAAGGGGACGTTCACTGGTACCTTACTGTTTTAATAAAATCTTGCTTGGCTTTTAAAATAAAAATAAGGCTTAATTAATGATGTGGTCCCTTAAGTTATTTGTTGGTTCCTTAAGTTATTTGTTGGTTACATTTTAGTCTCATAAGTTATTAACGTTACAATTGGTCCCTTTAAGCTATCTTCCGTCAACCAAATAAATTCTCACCGTCAAAACCGTTAACCCAATGTCTAAGGTGGATGCACATTGCAGGTTGTCACGTCACCGTTCACATGTGTCTATTTAACGTTTTGGCAAAAGATCGATGGTGATGATTTATTTGGCTGACAAATACTAACTTAAGGGACCAAATTCTTACGTTAATAACTTATGGGACCAAAATATAACCAACAAATAACTTAAGGGACCAAATCATTAATTAAACCTAAAAATAAAATCATAATATTAAAGCATTTTCCTTTCGTGATATGGGAAGGTCCTCCTTTCTCTCTGTTCATGTCATGGAATCTAACTAACTTTGTCAATTATTCATATAATTATTACGTGATCATAGAAATGAAAAAAAAATAAAAAAAGGCTGTATTAATAGCATCATCGATTTTGTCCCGTAATCCAGTGGGCCCAGCAGCATCCGAGCAGGACTATGGTTTTTAACAATTATTGTATTGTCGTGTGCATAGTTTTCTTCCACTAAAATATCTTTTGTGACAATCATCCTCGTCAACTTTTTATCATTATCCTCAATTACGTTTAAAATTAAAGTTAGCTTATGTCAAGTTCTGCTTTATTTTTTTGAGGGAAAGTTTTATTTTAGTTGGAATTTTAAAATATGATTTTGACATGTATCATTTGGAACAGTATGTACCGTGATCTGCACGAAAAAGTGTATGGTTGGATTTAAACTTTACCGAGTAATGAGTAATCAAAAATGTTCATTTTATTATATATCTATAAACTGAAATGATATTTGTACAACTATTTTTATATAATTTTTGTACAATTTTTTCTCTCATACTTACATTATCTTCTATTCTCTCTCTTCTTTTTTCTCTCTCTATTTGTTTTGACCAATGAAAAGAGAGAACAACAAGGTTGTCCGAAAAATTGTATCAAAAGAGTTGTTCAAATATCACTACTCATCTATAAACAATACCTTTCAACTCTTTTGGGTTTTTGTCAAAAAAAAAAAACTCTTTTAGGTTGTCTTTTGCTCTTTTCAAAAATGTCCTCAATTTTCAATACAAGTAACACGTATAACAAATAGATAAGAATATGAATTTAAATATTAAAAAACAAAGTAACAAACATGATATGAATATATATATATGTCTAGTTTTTTTTTCCTTTATCATTTAAAAAGGGTAACAAACTAAATGAATATATTTATAATTACTTTTTCATTATGTTAATTATAAATTTTAACAACATTTTCTACAATATAGGTTCTTAATTGGTGTCATTAAAAAAAGAATTTAAATTATATATTTTTGTTATATTGTTGTGTAATTGAAATAGGTAATCATGTTTAGTTTGGTTTGTTATAACTTCAAAGCAACAAACATTTATAATTTTAGTTTTAATCAAAATCAAAATTTCATAAAAGAAAAAACACCGTTGATGATTTTTAAACGTTACCGCAATAAAAATAGCTGAAACACGGGCACTCAAGTGCCCGTCTTTTCGCTAGTTTATAATAACTCAAAGGTTAATGACTATATTTAGATTGACTTATTTTTAAGTTTATAAAAAATAGTTTATTTAAATAAATAATATTTTTTTATTAATTTACAAGTTCTCAATTATAAAAATATTATATTTTTATAAGTTGTATTTTCATAAACTACCTAAACAAACTTATGAATAATACATAAAATTTTATTAATTTCCATACACTCTTTAGTATAAACTCAAAAATAAACTAATCCAAACAAACCTATTATATAGATCATACGAAATCAAATATAAGCAAAAAGTTTTAAACGTATGTATTTGATCCAAAATTTGGACTAACTAAATTTATTTTTTCTTTTCATTTTTTATTAAATTGTATAGCGTAAAGAGTAAGCTATAATCTTTTGCATTTTGTCATTATAAGTTTGAATCACATCTATTAAACATTCAGTTCTTTTTATCCATAACTTGTACTACTTGAACATTTTGACCTCTCAAAAAATCAAAAATATTTTTTATATGAACACAATCAAAAGAGACGCTTGGAGCGGATGCTACAGTGCTGTTATGGTTGTTAATGATGGTTGTTGAGCATTCTTGACCAGTGTGGGGCTGAGTACTGGAAAATACACTCTAGCGCTTATGTCACTAACGTCTCGAAATGATAAGTGTGAACCGTTTATTGTGATGGTTTGCTCTATTTATAGCTTCCTAAGAGGAACAATAATATATTCAGTTTGACAGAAATACCCTTATGACGCAAAGACTAGCTGACCACTTGATTGCTTTGAAGGCTCATATTGGCTCAAACTCGCTTGTTTGGTGCATCACAACTCTTTGCCTATGCATGTGGTGTGCATATGTTTTTGCGCGCCTTATTGGGCCTTTGTGTTGCTAATGGATGTTTGAGGTATGAGGATTGGTCCTTGGACAACACGAAAATAGACCTCCCCAAAAGTTGTCAGATAGTTGATTTGCGGTAAGGACTTAAGATTTGGGTTGTATCTAGTGGTGTCGACGCTTAGATCTGATGGAGTTTCGACATCATTTTCAACCATTCATGTTGGATGTCATATGAACGAGAGAGTTTGATGTTTTAGAGAAGTATGTCCCTATGTTAATTTAAGGCCTCATTTTATTTTTGCAGAACCCACGTGACCTATTGACGGTGCGACATATTCGGATACACTATTTGGGGGGTTAACCAACTTAGATGGAAGTTGGGTGGTGGATTATTGACAAAGATAAAATGCCAACTTATTCTTCATCTGGACATACTAACAAGCACTAGTGGATGGTACTAGGACCTAGGAGCGTGTAGGAGTCGACTAGAAAGGAAATCACATGTCATGATCCAACATAATTCATGGTGTTTCATCCTCGAGTACCAACTGTTATGTTATCATGTGGGTGACCACACTTTAGTTCCATCTAGTTTTTATGCACGCCACCCCAAATTAGAGGTGTTTCTTAGAAAGAGTGGGTTTACTTGAACCGGCACCACTTAAAAATCTACCAGTAGTTCACATATTCCATTAAGAATTTCGAAGATAAGTACTACAAGATCATGACAGTGTCTTTGGAACCCAATGTGTGTTGATCATGCAAATTGGGTGCAACCATGAAGGTCAAATTAGGGAAGGTCATTCTCCCTATCCAAAAGTGTTTCGAGAACCCCCCCCCCCTCTTCCGAACGAAGGTTTTTTTCATGAAACCTTGACATTGACTGTTGTTTGAAAATCAATTGATTGCTCTGGGGTCGGTGCTTCTAGCCAAAATAAGGATATTTTTGAAGTTGTATGAACTATATGAGACTTATTAACTTATATTTCTAGAAATCTCAAGCAATCTCAAAAAAAACCAATATTAAGTGCCAAATGATTGTTAATGTATCCAGATAATACATAGCACTTACTAACGTATATTGCAAGAAATCTAAAAAAAAAACCCTGAATTCTTGTAAATAATATAGAACTAAGTTTGTATAGGTTTCCTTGTACATTTATTTAATATAATTCTAACATATTTTTCAATTAATTAGAACAATAAAATGAATGTTGTAAGCATTGAGCATAAAAGAGAACTATCAAGCCCTTCGCCTTGTGATCCAAGCCACTCAACCAACAACACATGTTAGAATATCATGTTCTAATATTGGGAAAAATCTCCCAAAAAAGCATACATATCGCCTGGAGAAAAATGGAGGTCTAAATCCCTACTTGGTTGAGCTAGCAGAAATCCATTAGAGAAGAAACATTTTTTTCGCCTAGTGAATAGATCGATATCTTGATAAAGAAGCTTGTTTAGAATCTATAAATATAGGCTTGTAGCTTCATTTTAAATTATTCAATATTTTAGAAAGTTTGTTGGAAAGAGAGATAGAGATAGAGAGAGATAGAGAGATAGATAGGGGGGGGGGATTAGAAAAGAGAAAGAGGGGCGAAACAAGGTTGGAACGTCGAAGGCTTGTAGAATTAGTCAGTTGATGAAACATCTTGTCATCCTCTTCTATGTCATTAAATCTATACAATATGTGTAACTAATCTTTTCATGTGTTGGGATTAAGTATAATTGATTGAGAACATAGTGCAAATACTTTGTATTAATTACTACGTATAAATCCTATTTTGTTATATTGATGTCTCTATTTATGAACTTAATGGACTTCTGACGTGCAATCCGAAATCGATGTTTTGACTTAGGAAGTGTTATTCATTGACATCCTTTGAAAGTGACTTGGGCAAATGCATTTGGTTGACTTCGCGTTACTTACTTTTCAGTTGACGATATAATAAAAGCGTTAATGGTTAATGGTTTGCAATTTTTATCTGTTTGCAACATAACAAGTTACCTGCTTTGGTTGCATAAAAGTAAGCAGCGGTTAGTCTTCTTCGAATCCCCCTATTTATATTGTTGGATATTAAATAACAGTAATGTCGCGTTCATTTTTTTAGGAAGGCTATACAAGTGATGAAGTTGTTGGGACGTTACTAACCTAATCATTCATCAACCTGCACCTGCTGATCACACGGTGATCCTATGTGTCGGGTCTATATAATTTGAGTTGACTAGGTTTATCCCTCTAATGATTGGTTGCTCCTGCTAGTCACACGGCGATCCTTACGTGTGGGGTCTTACCCCCTCAAAGGTAATTGATAACATATAATTAAATTGTCTTTCCATGATTTCCAAAGTCATAATGGTCACACTAAGGTTATACATGCGCTACAATATAAGGTTATTAATCCTATGGGATTCCAACACCTTCGTAAGGATTATTAGTGTGGGGCCTGGCCAATGTTCATGTAAGTCTACCCATCTATGAATCTTAGGACACTCATATCTCTCTCTCTCTCTCTCTCTCTCTCTCTCTCTCTCTCTCTCTCTCTCACTCAGTAGTTCTACAAACGGGCATCTCTATCAGCGTCTACCTTAAAAAGGGTTTAAGAGAATGTTTCTAATAGGCTATGACTTATTTCCTTCAAGAAGACACTTATTTCCTTAATTATTAACTAGTTACCTCTTAGGTTCAGCATATTTCACTCAATATTAGTAATGTCTCCTCCTAAGTACTTACTACTAGGGTCAACTCGATTTCAGCATCTTTCGCCAATTATAACTAATTAATTCCTAGACAAATAGATATTAGTATCAAAATATAAATATTAAGATAAAAGCATCAGGATAGTAATATCTATATTAGGCCCTATCAAAACTTAAATATCTAATCTAGGGTTCCGCTACTATAAAAAAACTAAATCCTAATAAAACTTAATAGCGAACAAAAAATAAATAAAATATAAACGTCATTAAATTAAATAAATATCCAACAAAAATAAACAGAGGTTCATCTTAAAACTCTAACCTAAAAAGAATTAGTTACACATGGTAACTAAAAACAAATTACTAAAGATAAAAACATAGTCTATAAAATAAAGGAGAAGATAGAAACTCCTCTGAAGCTCTAGAATTGCCTTCCTCTTGAACTGCCACAGTTCTGAACGAGAAAATCAGAATGAGGAAGATTAGTATTTATAGTGAAAGTTTTTAACTGAGTTTGGGTTATACATGCGGGCTTTTCCCAAAAGAAAGCAGGAAAAGACGCTCGCGCCCCGCCCATTTTGGATGCTCAAGGCACATGCACCAAGCTCTAGGCGCATGGTATGTTTTTGCTATGCTCTAGGCGCATGTCATGTGCTCTACTCGGGCCCAATTTCTCCAATTTTCCGTCATTTTAGGTATTCGTCTTAAAATAACTAGCCTCGGAACTTGGGAACATAATTCCTCCCAATGTAAAGTCTCTTGAGACCTCTTGAATCTTCATTCTTGGTCTTCCTAAATTCTTCACAAATCTTCACATGTTATTGATTTGCCGATTTGCATGATTTCTTCGTTAATTACTTCAAAAACCTCATAAAATTGCTCTCTTTTGGGAAAACTATAATTACAGACACAAATATAGAAAACATTACAAAAGTCCCGAACTCATAGGCAATCGTTCTAATACTCCTGCTTTTTGCTGCTAAAACCTAATGAAAATGACTGAAAACTTGGTAAGAATAATGTAAGATGACCTGTCATCAATAGCCTTAACTGAAGAGTTCATTTCCTGTCGAAAAAAGTATACCTAAACAGATAACGCATCCGTTCTCTCATGATAACTTCTTAATGTCAACATTGAAAGGACAGTTTATAAAACTCAAGTTATCTATATTAGTATGTTTTTCCTTTTCACAAACTATGTGTCTTTTCCTTTTATTTCCTTTATCATAATAAGTCTATACGTTTCTTCGATCTCTAATTGTGCGTATGTGACCTTAAGCCTATTAACTAAGAACATTTTTATGAATCTAACTTGAATCTTAAATTGATCTGTCAAATTCATTTGTTGAAGTGAAACATTTTTGCCAAGATAATTATTTAGAACATTAACGTCTTTTAGACATACAAAAAAGATTACATTTCCGTAGCATTTTTTTATTTTTTCATAAAAATTGACATAGCCTAGGATAACGTGCACGTTTGATTTTGAATTTTTGAATTTTTTTTATCAAATAGCCTAGATGTTGAGATTCAAACATTTTAAATATAAAGAAATAGAGAGTTTGAAATTCCAAAAAGTTATTTTTATCTTATGAGATTTAGAACATTGCTTATGAATTTAATTAAACCAAACTCTCCATTCTTATTTTCAAGATAACTCAATCCACATTTTTGAATACAGAGTGTTATCAAGACAACCAAAATTCAAAATATTGCTACCCCACAAAATAATGTACAATTATAATCCCCTCTTCAACATCCCTTTTTTCTTAGTTAAGATAAGAGAAAAAACCAAAAACTAAGAAGAAAAGAATAATAAAAAGGAATATCATCAAAAAGAAAAATAACCCTCCAACCCCCCAACTTCTTCTCATGTTCTCATTTATTTAACTACTCTCAAATTCCATAAATAATATTTCAATGTCTTAACAAATAACACACCCACTTGGAGACTCTTCCACAGTTTTGTAATAGTAATAAGGATATGGTTGTCTCATTTGATTATAAAATGTTTCATAAGCCTTCACAAGATCAGCCAATTCCTCTTTTGGGTCCTTTTGCTTTGGGTCTTCCTTCTTTTCTTCTTCTTTCTTTTTTTCCTCTTTTTTCTCTTCTTTGGCTGGTCCAACTGAAAGTATTTCAGCATGACATAGTTTTCTTAACTTTCCCACCACATCAACAGTATCTATGTCTCCAACTAATGTTAGTTTTTGATCCTTCATGTCCACTGAAACAGACTCAACCCCTGAAAAAGAAAATAACAAAAACAATTAATAAAAAAATACTTTACCATTTTTCTTCCTATAAAAAAGTACTCCAAAAATAAGTGACTTTGTTTAACTATCATACTATTCACATAGCGTACTTTGAACATATTTTTTTAGGGAGCTTCTATGGTGCAGTCAGGAAACTGACTTTTTTGAAAAAGTTAATTTTGATTTTAATGTTTGATTCATTTTTAAATTGTTGATTACCGATTAATGATCAATAATAATTCATCTAGTAATGCTTGCAACATCTTGGACTTACAGGTACTATTTTATCGTTGGCATCTTTAACATGCAAACAGATTTGATGATATTATGTGATAGTCTTAAGTGTTACACTTTGTGGAGTGTTACACTTAAAACAAGGTAGGATAAAATTAGATTAAGTGTAGTCTTGTTAATCTGATGAATTGATGATACTATGAGGACTGAACTTTTGATGCCACTGTACAGACAATGGGGTGTTACTCACTACACTTTTGATGTTATAGTGTTAACTTCATCAGAAAAGTCATTTTCACGACTTCACCATATAATTTTTCATTTTTTTACCGTTATATAAAAAGAAATGGTAACATATAAAATGTTGGATTTGTTTTGATAAATATTTTTAAAATGTCAAAGTTTATAATTTTTACTAATATAATAAAATTAATGATATTGAAGATCAAAGATGTACATTGTGCAACCATCAATAAGGTCAGATATTAAATTTTCATATAATGATTAGATAATAGAATTCCATACCTGAAAGACCAGATACTGTCTTCATGGCTTTTTTCTTGATTCTATCATCATAGAGTTCTACCTTTAGCACTATTTTCTGTCAAAGACAAATCAAAGAGCTTTTAATTATCATACTATCTAACCATGAAAAATTCAAAGATAATCTCCAATTCAATACTCAAAAGGGAAATTAAAGGACAAAAATATTTAAAAAGGCTTGTAATTTGATTACCAAAACTGGATCTCAAACTGAGTATAAAAAAAAAAATTATAGTTGATAAATCAAACATGGAATGGGACAAAATTTCAAAAATTAAGAAATGGTTTGAGTGAATTTATATGTTAATGATTTCATCATTAGGAGAGAAAACTGGCAACAACAAAAAAAAGTTACGTATTCTCACCTGCATATTGATTTCAAGCTAGTGAGTAGTGTTGCTAAAGAAGGTCAAGAGAATTGTGTGTGAGTTTGTTCTTATGGAACTGTTAAACTAAGCTTCCACAAGTTCTTATTATATACAAAGTGCTAAGAAATTAAATACTATAATAGAGACAAAATCTACTAAAGTCAATACTAATTATGTGAATTATCTTTGGTGACTTGGTCAGCATACTACAGCCGTGTAAGACCCGAAAAGCCATTTTATAAAGTTTTAAACTTTATGTCCTGCTTTATGCCACCACAAATATCACATATGAATTCAAGAATGAAGAGTCATGAGGAATCCTAAATAGTGAATTTATTCGGCCATATCTCAAACGACTAATTTCAAGTATAATTATTTTAAACATACTACAGTAGAAACTCTTTAAATTAATACTCGGTAAATTAATAAACTCTCTAAAATAATAAATTTGTCCGGTCCCGACTTGGACCAATGTAAAAAATTGACAAACTCGATAAAATAATAAGAT
>Ga0315914_1001184_pt1 | contig 38020 bp, 30 predicted proteins | sample MpolenodulesMG_FD_203920 | JGI IMG/M metagenome (GOLD analysis project Ga0315914, IMG submission 203920) | Medicago polymorpha root nodule microbial communities from Los Angeles, California, United States - elongated nodules | ecosystem: Host-associated > Plants > Roots > Nodule | place: USA...
ATTCTACTGCCATAATTAACACACAAGACACTCTTCATCATCGCATTCCTATGCAATAAAAAGAATATTCATATCTCATACTCAACGCAAATTCTTACAACAGAAGAACATCGCTCATTGCAGTGAGACTATCGTCAATGTTTCAACATCAATCACAGCAGGTCTTCTAGATTATGATATTAGAGGATAAAGTTTCCGATATATATATATTTTTAAGCTAAATTAGCCCACTCAAATTGGCACCGGGGAGAATCGAACCTGAGACCTTGAGGAGGAGCACACTCCCAAGTTCCAAGCCAATACCACCAGGCCAACCCAAGTGGGTTAGTTTCCAAGATATATTAAACAACAACAAAAAATATTTGATGCCATTTATCAATTATTCAAGCAGTTAAATGTCGACACCCCAAGTGGATATCTTATAGTTGCCACATGCCAGAGACTATTGCAAGATGCAGCAGGAAGAGTTGTCGTAGGAACAATCAGCTAACTATCAATATGGGTATCTTGGGTATTTCCACAAAGCAGAGAGTGAGAGAGCGTTTTTAGAATCAGAGGATGATTTAATTAGATGCAGTTATCTGTGTGTAAAATTAAGGTGTATTTATGACATTTTTGACCCTTGTGTGAGAACATGAAACAAAGTAGTATGTTTATTGTACTTAATTAATTGCTAACTTGAGTTTCAAACTCTTTATCATACAATAGCATAAGGACTGTAAACTTCTTGTCTAGAAAATTAGGGGCAGCGAACAAATAAAAAACAGACATGTGTTATCTATTTCACTCGCATCTTTAGGCAGTTGTCTGGAGCTAATGTGAAATTCTTTTTATGAATTAGGGTTTAAAAGGCATAAAATATTGAATTAATTAAAAGTAGATCAACATTTAAATATATGAAGTCCTTACTTAAGTCCTTGTGCAACAAGAGCATCTCTGGCTCTGTTACCAGCAACCACAACACGCTTTAGGGTTTCAAGAGCTAGAATGCTTCCACCTTGCCACCCTATAGCTTTCATTAGTAGTGGAACAACCTGGATGAAGAAATTTAAAAATAGAACTCAAAACTTCTGTTTGTTCAAAGACAGTTTAGGATCAATACAAGTGATATATAGGGGCCACTACTGTAGTTGATAAAAAACAATGTAGGATAAACGGGTTGTAAATTAACCACTTGAAATAGAATGTCTTGTTGGATACCTGAGGTGATCCTACACTGGTAGCTGCCATGGCTTCAGCACATGTAGTACTAGCCGCCAGTTGATGCAAGACACGCAAACAGCTCAGTCGCACACGTTCTTGAGGAGTTTGTGAGTTCTCTGTTGATTCATTATCTGGTCCATTTGTTTTGTCTGCATGCTTCCCATTATTTATCTCACCCGTTGACATCGTTTCTCGTCTTCCTTCAAATGCAACTGCACCAACTAGTTTAGGTACGTATCCAAGATACCCAACATGATCAGCTAGTGCAGGGTGCACACGCAGTAACGAAACCAGGGCAGCCGAAAGAAGCAAAGGAAGCTCTGGGTCAACAGTCTGTGCCTCATAATGAGTGGCGGCAATAGATGATAAGTACTGATCTAGCAAACCTTCCAAGAACCTTTTAGGGTTTCTCAGCGGGAATTTGGGATCTTTCAGAAACAGACGGACATAGATGCCCCCAACCTGCATACACACAAAATGAGTCCATTCACAAAATAATATGGAATTCTGTACAACATTTCATCAAACAATGATTCTATACATCACAGATATTGGGTAATACCTGTGGCTCGTCTCTCATCTCCTGCTGTCCAGATGCCTGCTCAAGCACATCCCAATCAACAACACGACCTTTGATCTGCTCACGATATAGCTCTGATGACATAGTAGAAATCTGTGCAGATAGGGAGGCTGCCATTGCCGGCGTCCATACAAGTTCTGGTGTCTCAGTAGTCTGCTCAAGGGCAACTACAACAGCTTCACCAGGTCCATCCCTAATTATGGATACAAGGCCATCTGGAAGGAACCTTGCAAGTGTTATCGCAACTCTTGGCCCATGCATTGGCTGACTAACGAGTTTCCCTAACAAGGAGGCTGCCATAGCTCTTTGTTGGACTGGAATCTCTTCTGCATAGAATCATGTCAATTAACAATGTTTATAAATCTGCAAATAGATTCTTGAAACGAGACAAATAAATAAGACCAACTAAGAAATACAAGTTTTCTACCTCTCAAAGGCAATAGCAATTCAAGAATGTAGACAACACCACCATGCTTAGCAGCTGCCCAGGCCAGTTCTGGCGTGGTTGCCAATGCATAGAGAACATGGAGGGACCCTTCACGACAACTGGGAGTCGAGTGAAGCATTTGCAATAAAAGCAGAAGACTAGACCCATCTGCAACCATGGCTTGCAAGCAGGGAGCATGTGCTGTCAAGAGTGACAGCACTCCTAGGCAAAGTTGAGGAATATTACTGTCTGAAGCTTCTGGGATAGAAAAGCATTCAAAAAGAGGCAGCAACTTGTCTTTATGTGAAAATATGGATGCTAAGTTTGGATTGCTAGTCAGAAGATTCTGCAGAAAATAAATAAGAATAGTCAGAGACATGCTAGATAAGTATTTCAATATAAAATAAGGTAATTGGGATCAACCTGAAGAGAGATCAGTGCAGAACGGAGATTTTTAATAAGCTCAGGTTCTTCCTTCCCGACAGATTGTTCATCCAACATTGTGCCGGAATTATTCAGGATCTGATGTTCATTGCCAGATCCCTCAACAGCCTCGTTTAGATGCTCGGGAGTCGCAGTGAAACTAGTGGTCTCTTCAACAATATTATCAGGCTCTTCAACACATCGATTGTGCAGAAGATGGGATATAAAATCAATTAGAGCAACACAAAAAGCTTCTGGTTCACTAATTTCAAAGTCTGGCTGATCGTTGTAGACTCTCAAGTAAACATTGCCAATGAATAATTCTTTTGATAGTGCTTCATAGACAAAGTCGTGTGAGTCTTTGATATCATATGAACCATCAGGACCTTGAGCTGCGCGTTGCTGATCCACAAATTTCAGCAGCTCTGCCCGTGTTGAAGAGTTCCAGATAATCTGCACAGAATTCAAAAGATGATAGTATGAACATGAGAATACAATTAAAATGGGTAGAGAGAATGCTTAGTAATATTATCTAATCATCTATAGGACTTTATGGCATTGAACACCACAATTAGCTAGTAAACAAACCTATTCAATGAACAAGAGGAAGACTAATGTCTAGATTATAGAAGAAATAATAAATAACCATAAAAAATCATTTGTTCCAAGTATATCAACAATACAATGTCAATTACATTTTCCTTGTAATTTTTCTTCATTTGAAGGGGTGGGGTGGGGTGGGGAAGAATAGATGCAGGAAAATTGGGTGGGGGAACTGTTAACACTAAACTATTTCATAGGAATATTTCAGCAACTTTAATTTATATATATTTTTTAATTTCAAAAACTGTATTTAAGTAAAAAATACACTTGTTCAATCAATTTTAATATAAAAACTTCAATTTTAATTTACTAGGTTGCTTGACCAAAAAGGCTGCTCCCCCATTGCCTGCATTGTATATTAATTCATTCATTTCTTTTCAAAATTTCTTCGGCTCCACATATTTTCTCCAACGTTGAACGTATATATTTTTGCAGCTAAATAAAGGACCCAAGGTCAGGAGAGACTATGCGACAGCAAAAAGGGAGGGAAATAGCAATGTAACTGAATAGCTTGTAAATAGAAGAAAGGAGGTTGATAGTAAGGTGGTTAAGAAGTAACCCAGAAACTGAAAGGAGGCAAAGGTAATCTTGAATGTCCTCAGTTGTAGCCTCTGGTCACATTTCACAGAATAATATCCCCGGTATTTTCCTTGTATTCTTCCATTCAGGTCCTATTATCTTTGAATCTTTCTACTGTATCTGTTGAATCTATCATCTTTTCACTATAAAAAAATCAGTTCTCCAGATTTTATCTGAAGTTTATACCTCTCTATGAAAATGTCTAGTTTTTTCAATGTTCGCATAAAACCAGCAAAAGTCATTTGATTCAGCATGTTGCTTCTTCATATCACTTAATTTTTTAAGGTCAAGATTTTATCTTCTTCTTCTTTTTTTTTTTTAAATGTTGCTTCTTCATATCACCTGATTATTTTAACATCCTAAACAGTAACCTCTGCTAACTAATTTCTTTACCAACATATTTCACACAATATAGCAAGTTCAGATAACATTTGCAATGTTAACTAAAAGGTGTCAGAGAGATAATATTCATGTCATTTTGTATAAATAGTCTAACAAGTAAGAAATTAAGCGCCCATAACAACAACAACAACAACCAAAACTTCTACACAGTTGAGTAAAGGGGAAAAATTCACCTCTGGTGACTCCAGGTTTGCATTTAATTTTGAAAGTAAATCTTTGGGCATTTGATCTTTTAACATGCTGGAAAGCTTGGGTGTTAGCAAAACTTTAAGAGCAACAGCAGCTGCCTGATTGTAAGGAATTAAACTCCCGTCGCCATACAAACCACTGAGTCTTGACAAAGCCTCGGATGCTCTTACGGCATGCATGTTTTTTGCAATTTGAACACTAGCACCAACACCATGTGATTCTGTTGCATCAGACTCTTCTGCAGTTGAGTCATACTGAAGCAGCAATGGCAAAAGGTACCTATTGAAGACCATATTAAATAGACAAGTACAAAAAATATTTTGGCATAACCATATAGGATAGAAAAATTTCTTTATGCACCACAAATAATTACTGTAAACATACAGAAGCTAAAGCTCATTAGCTAACCAACAACTTGAAACGTCACTGCTTCATAATGGAAAGGATTAACCAAGATGCATAGAGGAGTAAATGTAACAATGCTAAGAGGAGAAGGGGCATATCTTGGGTTTAAGGTGGAAGAGGGTCAAGTGCAATTATTGGGTAGATTAATCTTCCGACGCATATTAGACTGAGGTGTAGAGCCTTTACTGGACTGAGTACACTAGAGCCTAACGCTCGGTGCCTGAGCGTCTTTGAAAAGTCCATTTATTAACATAGTTAGCTATCTTGGATTGCAGACCGAAACGGCCCACACCAAAAACCAATAGTGGGACAGTGGCAAGGGATTCATCTCATCTATATGAACACATTTTCATGCATGACCCGAGTGTCCTGACATGTAGCCCAATGAATCAAGGATAGACTCTGACACCATACTAGAAGTTGTGGAATTTTAGATAAATAGAAGAGAGAAATAATAAGAAATATTATTATAGTGAAATATGCTTGATGTTGACTTAATACAAAAGACTAAACAGTAAATACTAGTCTCTATTTATAGGGATACATAGACTCAGTCCTAAATCGAGGCCAAATCATCATCATCATCATCATCATCATCATCATAATAATAATAATAATCTAATCCCAAGAGATAATATAAGATACTCTACGATTATAAACTGATCCTAGGAAATAACTTGACATACTAATATAATATCAAAGATAAGATGAGATATTTTCTTCTATTCTAACAGTTAACAAGCTCTACTCAAGTAACTACATATCGAACCTACTTATCTTATTTAAGCTACAGATTCACCCCCTGCAACAAACCTATAAAGAAAACTTCAAATATATACACAAACATTATATAACTAAACAGTAATTGAAGAAGACATACCATAAAACACCCGCCTTCAATAAAGCATCCTGCAGTTCAGAGGAAACAGAAACACTGGCAATCGTCTGTAAAGCAGCATCAACTGCTGCAGGTACAAGCTCAAATTCTGTGCAATGCACAATGTCCTCAACTAATCCAGAAAACTCAAGTATCTCAGCTCTGGCAGCCTCAAATTGACTAAGAACTGAAAATGTTCGCATGATGTTTGTAACAATAATGGCTGATGGTTCATTTCCAAGAGTAGTTGGCTGAACAACACACATGCAACGGGAAAGAAGAGATCCAAGAAGATGTACGCCTCCATCTCTCACTAGCTCCTCCCCATTTAATGAAGAAGAAGCACACCTGATAACATGAAAATTCAATAAAACAGCAGAAGATACCATAAAGTGTTTAAAAACTGTTGGCATAGTGGTGAACCAAACAAGAAAGGACATGGAAATATTACGTCAGCCAGACAAGCTCTGAAGCTGCAATGAGGAGTGGTGCTCTATCTGAAGAAAGAAAATTGTTATCATCCTTATCAACGGTAACGGCACTTAGCAACATGGGATAACCAGCATATTTGAATGGCTCTAATATGCCTCCATATCTTCTGTATAAAATACATTGTCCCTTTAATAAAAGCAGTAACCTCCAAGGCTGAGGACCTTGCAGACCTTGCATGGTAGCCTAAGTTTTGGTCACATTAAGCAAACAAATTATAAAAGGCAGAAAAGTATTGCTTCTTGCAAATGAACAATATAATAAAATCCTTTGGGCTATAAACATGTACCAATAATCAAAATAAAATGGAATGAGCATTATGACTTTTACACCTCATTAGTAAGCTTGTATGCAAACATTCATCATTAAAAGATTTAAAATTAAATGCTTATGCGTAATAAATAAACAGGAGCATAAGTGGATGTATTCTTTTCCCTATCTGACTTTCCAAGTCAATAAAAACAAGTGTATACAACAACAACCAAGCCTTATCCCACTAAGTGGGGTTGGCTACATGAATCAAAGGACGCTATAGTGTTCTATCAAAAACCATGTCTTTCTCCAACTCATTTATCTCTAGATCCTTCCTAATAGTTTCTCTTATGGTTTTTCTAGGTCTACCCCTACCTCTAGTGATCTGGCTCCCCTCTATCTGATCTACTCTTCTTATTATAAAATCCACATGTCTTCTCTCTACATGCTCAAACCACCTAAGTCTAGTTTCTACAATATTTTCTACTATAGGTGCTACCCCAACTCTCTCTCTAATGTCGTCATTTCTAATTCTATCCCATCTAGGAATAAAACAAGTATATAGATTTGAATAAATAAACTATTATTTTTTTAAAAACTGAGATACTAGGAATATAACGTAAGTATGAAAACCGTTTTAATTATGCTATCTTTATAACATTTATTGAAACAAGATTCCAAAGAAGCCAGTGTATAACATGGAAACTTCAATCTACCTGGAGGCGCTCATAGGCTTTCTGTATAGCAAGAAATTTCTCCCTTCCTTCAGGATTTTTGTCAGGATGATATTTCATCGCAAGTTTCCGGTATTGTCGCTTTAACTTTTCTTCGTCAATGTTCTCAATCTGCTTTGATAAGCTAGATGTTTCGTCCGCAGTCTCGAAAGATTTCTTCTTATTTACATCATCACTAGATACATCCTCCAAGGATATCTCGAGGATCTTGCAAGCTTCTTCTTCGGAAAGGTCCATGGGCTTTCTGGTCAACTCTTCACGCCACATTACAAGTAGTGACTGCAGAAATTCTACATGTTCAACAATTGGCCAATTTGGAAAACGAATCTCGTCACATAGGTTCCTGAGGTAATAACGGTGACACCACATTTCATCTCTCAGCTCAGGGTATGTCACTGGCGGCATGGGGGCATAGTCATATAAAACATGGCAATGCTGAGACAGTTTCTGTGGAAAATCACCAAGATGCTGCAAAACCTGATAAAGAGCAAACAATCATGGAATCAATTCCATGATGTGAATATCATATTAGAAAGTGAGTGAATATATTCTTATGAAAAAATTGAAAGGGAAAAAACGCTTCAGAGTGTCTATAAAAAAGTCAATACCTGACGAATTAGATTTTCTGCCCTCATTTTGTGAGTCCATATTATCTCTGGAGTGTCAGAATCGGAAACCATTGCTGCCGCAAACGCCGCTGGACCACTACGCTCCAGTACATACAGCAAAGATTCAGGGAGAAGTCCACCAAGAACACTACGTTTTGCCAAAGGCAATGAAGAAGAAAGTGCAGCCTCTTCACCACCATGAAATGCTTGATGGACATGGGTGACAGCAAAAAGCTTCCCAATTGAAAGTAGATTAGATCCAGGATATGCTAGTGCAAAATAAAATGCACCGGTGCTGTATAGACGAATCATGGCTTTGGGATTGCGGGTAACAATAGCCTTTAGCAAAGCAGCAGCTGCCTCAACAATACTTGGTTCCCCAGAAAGAATGGCCTGCATTCACCGCCCCCGCCCAAAAAAAAGTTATTTGGATAAGTAGAGAAAACGACAAACAACCAAATAATATTATCACATTTCAAACAACTTGATTAATAATGAAAAAGGTCACAAGAATAAACATAAAATCTAACAAATAATTTTGAGTTGATCAATAAGAAGCATGGCTGATCAATTATTTTACTACATATCAATATTATTTTACTACATAGCTGATCAATAAGAAACAGTTTCTATCTATTACCTGTGCAATATGTGGAAAGCAGCGCGGACTTGACAATATTCTTTTTACTCTAGGAGTTGGAGTTACAATCTCTCCAGCATCATCTAAATCTGAATGCGCAGACACCATGCTATGCAATATAGACAAAGCTGTGTCCCCCACCTGAATAAAATATTCACATTCTATCTATCAGAAGGAAGCCAGGAAAATGTAAATAAAGAATAAAATGTTAAAAAATATTTTCTATGAGACAAATTCTTAGCATAAGAACACTTTCGAGCGAGACATTGATTTTAAGAACATAATTGTGTTCTTTCATCGTTGGCACATTCCCAACTGTGCCTAGGCTTTGAGTTATCAGTCTAAGGGAACATTAACATAGGCAACCCATCTCAACATAAGTTAGGTACAACAAAGAAAGCAAGTCATTGAGATATAAACAAGCACAGCCTTTGGGTAAACAAAGAAGACCGAAAAAATTAAGCGCAGTCATCAGACATAGGGGAAGGAGAAAAAAAAACAGTCAATATAAAACAACAGAAGAAATTATATTTATACGAATAACAACAATATATCTTCCAGCTACAACATGATCTACCTGAGGTGGCGTAAGGACAGGAACTCTACTTGCAAGAGCCCAACGAAGCTCACGAATATCACGCAACTTCTTCCAATCTAGCATCCCAGAAGCCCAAAACCTTGTTGTCCAGTCGATAGCCTTCTTAGACCATAACCTTCTGATGGCATCTTTCTCCATAGGCCCAACTTGAGAACCATCTTTGTCAATATACATCCATTCCTTAAGCGGTTCCATAAAAGCACTAGCTGCTATCAAATTTGATTGCAAGGGAATAGATGTCCTCTCTGAGGTTTCATGTACCACTGTAATCAGATCAACTGCTAAAACACAACCTCCAACCAGAACACAAGCCTCTACATTTGATAAAACCTTCATCAATGCCTGAAATTGAGTAAACCGACATTATTTAAAATAATCAAACAGCAGAATTTGTAATTTACTTGAGAATTTTTAAATGCTACTCCATTTAAGATAATAGTTAAAACAATATGGCAACTGACCATATTGCAACTAGCAACATTGAAGGTCAAAATTTTAAAATGCATTTTTCTTTTGGTTCAAAAACCTGCCAAAATATTAGTACCTAAAGAAAAGGCACAAATATTAGCATGAATTTCAAAAGCAGAGTAAATTTTCATCACCTTACTCGGAGAAAGAAAAACTAGAGGGGCAAAACAAAGGACAGAGCAAGGAATAAGTAAATTCAGTTTACACAAACCTTCAGAAGTAAGAGAAGTCGGTGCCTTAGAGCTCTGTCATCGGTCCTATCCAAGAGAACAGTAATGTGAGCTGTGCCTGCAAAAGGGCCTATGGTCTTGTTATGCTGCTCATATACAATAGCCATTGCCCTTGCACAAAGCTCTCTCACTGATGATCCACCACCTCCACCAAAACCATCTAACCTTCCCATGTCACACCAATCATCAGATGCACCTAATTCATCAGGAACAGCACCATCTACGGTAAGCCCTATATCCGCATCACACAAGAAACGATGGTAAAGGGCTCTAAAGAAAGCAACTGGATCACGCAATGGGAAGTCTTGTGCCCTGCCACCACTGCCACTCTCAAGGAGTAAACGCAGATAATACTGACCCACGCAAACTTCTTTCGACAAGCTTGGGTAACAAACAGAATACTCAGAGTAGTTCCAAGATATTTGTGGTACACTCTCAACCCCTGTCATCATTTCAAGGGTAGCACCCCCTGGAACAATATCTTCAGTACGCTCTTTCTCAACATCTAGTTTATGAACTTCAGCTTGCAACGATTCCCTCAACTCTTGTCTGGTGCGCTCATTCCAAATCAAGTCTGCCCGATTGTGATCAAGATCAAAAGCTCGCCAAAATTCAGGCCAGTTACATAAAAGCCGGCCAGATCCTACAGGGGTGTTCTCCACAACAACTTGAGCAGGAGCTGGAATGCCTGCATTCTGTGAACCAACTGCACTGCAATCGGGATCAACTGAATTTGAAAAATCAGAAGCTTCGTTTGAGTTTTCTGATGCCACAGTAGTTGAAGCCGCAACAGCTGAAAACCCATTTTGGGCTTCTCCAGTAGATTCTTTGGCCAGATTTTCACTAGTGTGAACTATAGAAGATTGAAAACTTGAAGTCTGTCCAGAACTTGGGTCAACAGAACTGTTAGGGTAGTTATCTGACCCTCTACCAACAGCAACCCCTGTCTGCCTACTTGAATCAGAAACATCGAAGCTATTGGGTGAAGGGAAAGATTGTTCTTGGGAGGCTATTCCTCTCCCAGTGCGACCTTTCCTCTGCTGAAGTAAACGTCTTTTTCTTCTCCTAGATGATGACTCTTCTTGATTAGTGTCTTCAGCAAGACCTCCATCAGAACGTGTGTGCAAATAAGCAACAAGGCCCGGAGGCAGAATTCGAGATAATAGCTCCAAGGCTGGTTGATAGGAATCTGCCCAAAGAGCAACAAGTTGTCTACTAACTTCACGACGCTCACCAGCAGGAAGAAAAAATGCATGCAGTAAATGCCTCAACAAAGCACCATCACGTAGAGAAGCATCCCGCATCGACTCTGCAGCAATAGCATCTTCTTCGGCAATTGATCGCATTATCACAGCTACCGTTTCTCTAACACTTTCAGCAGGGTGACCAAACAATGCAAACAAGCGACGCTTCAACCCAGCAACTTGGCGTAACAACTCAACAAAAACAGTATATTGGGTGGTCTCTCCATGCGGATCACAAATCATAGCCTCAAGCACTTCAACAAGAGCCATTGACAGTAATGGCGATACTGATATGGGCTTTAATCTGTTGACAAGGATAATGATATAACTATGATTAGAAAACAATACTGACTTGTTATGCATAACTGTAGCATGCCACTCTCCTTTAGAATCTGTTACACTTGCATCCCCAGGTCCACCACCAATGAGTACAGCAACAAGCCCTGCAGCCTCAGAAGCTACACCTTCTGAACCATTTCTGAGTAAACCCATCATCCTTCCAACTGCTGCTGGAAAAGACATTACATGTGAAGCTGCACTTCTTGAAGAAAGTAGTCTACGTAAACATGCAATAAAACCCATCACAGTAGCTGCAGCTTTAGGAGAAGGGGGTGGCAATGGAGGAGACTCTGGAGGAAGATTTGGAGCAGCAGGAAGCATAGTAATCAAGGCCATCAAAGTAACCTCTGGTACTTCAATGTTTGAAGGCACTCCGCTATATGGTATACAAGCATTGAACTCCCTTATTCTACGCCACAGTTTAGCCCTAGATCCAGGAATGGAACCACCTTCAGCAACAGCATCTTTGGCAGCAGCTGCTAAATGTTTTAAATGCAGGGATGCACTTTCTGCATCAGCAACAGGTTTTTGTTGACCATATTGCAAATAAACTCTCCCACAGGGAGGATCAAGACGGTGACCGGGCATTGTAAGTCTTGGCAAGACAGGTATAGCACATTGACCCTGAGAAAAACATCACCATAAATCAAACACGCACTTGACGCTTTCTATTAATATCAGTACTATTAAACATAATTTCCTTCAGTTCGGAAAATGGTCCAAAGTGAAAATAACCAGATAAAAACAACTATCGTAAGACACACATCACCGTTATTCAATAGACACATACAATCATAGAACAATTCTTAACCAAGAATACCTACATCAGTTTGCAACGCATCATGAACTGCTGCAAGTAAGCTATCACGAGATGTGCTTGCGTAAACCTACAATTCATGGTATATGCATGAGAAATTTTATACCGTGAGGATGTAAAACTAGAGTAGCATGCGAAAGACTTACATGGATGGGGCATCCATCACTGAACTCAATTGCAAACATCTGGGGCTCTTCAGCAAACCGAACAAGAGCACACACTGAAGATAAAGGACGAACAGTAACAGCCTGCATACATTCTAGTAAAAATTCTCAACATTGAATATGAACCTTCTGAAAAAAATGAACTTGCATTGCAAAATGAATCCATTAATCTGAAATTGGTTGTGCCAACTACTACACATCAAGTCTGAATGAAACTATTGATGAACACAATTCATTTGTACATTCTCTTATAGAAAAGTAAAGTTTTCAAGATGAATGAATTTTCCTAACATGTTTTCAGTTGTTAAGCAATATTATAGATTGTTATTCAATTCATTTAACACAGGCTGTCGACAAATTGACTTATTAAACTCATCACTTACTTCATAGTTCTCAGGACGCCTTTCCACAAGTGAAACCTTTGTAAGAATGAGCTGACGAGATACAGCATCACCATGATCACCGAGTCCGCCTTTTTGACCAACTCCTAAGCTCAGCCCAGGAACATTAAGAGTTCCATGGGCAGCAGAACGCAGACGTGTAACAGACCAACCGCCCAAAGGAGTATCTTCCGCTCCAACTCCTTCGTTTGCTGCATCACATTTAGTCAATTTAAGGTTAAGATATTAATTCATTCCAGAAAAGTAAAACTTTGAAAGTGTAATGTACAAAAACCAGGTTATAACCAGTTACCCCTTTGTTTTATATACTCAGAAACGGTGAGAGTTTGAGATGTTTCCACAGACAAGGACAGCCCCACAGTGGATTTAGCAGTTTTTGTCTGCGACAAAATTTATGCACTGTTATTATTCCTGATATCAAAACAGGTAACATTTTCCTAAACCATCTAACGAATGCTGCCTTATATACGTGGCAAAAATAATGTCTAGCAGAATAACTTTTCAAGCTTGAATGAAGTCATACATACCAAATTAGAGATAATAGCTGATGTTGTGCACCCAGACGTAGCTTGGAAAGCTTTGGATTTCCTTCCATACAAGGGACAAAGAACAAATCCACTACCATGATCAACATTTTTCTTTCCAAAAGCATCAGAGAGAAGAACAATCGCAGGGGAATCCATGTCTCTAAAATCCAAGCACCAGCGAAGCTCACCGGATTTAGAATCAATAAGTTCTACACCAGCATAAGTTACTTTCAATTTCTGTCAGCACAACCAGTCAGACATTAGTTTACCAGCTCACCGCTGTCTACTTTATTTATAAAGAAAGAATTTCATCACACAATAAAACACGAATAACTTCCCGATTATAAGAACCTTGTATACCTATCATACTAATAATTTCATAATTCTATTATTTTCACACCTCAAATGTAAAAACATATATCAACTAATAAACAGTATCATACACTCTTAACCATAGCAATATAAACCTAGAAGGGTAGCTTTAACTTACAAAAGGAACCCACTGTGAAGCTCGTCGACGGAGATGAAGCACAGGAAACTCAGCAACCGGCGCCAACCGATTCCATCTTATGCGATGCAACTCAGTCAAAATACTCGCCCTATACCTGGACGAAAACTTCATCGCTTTGAATTTTCCACGTCCATCGGTCCTCACACTGATGCTAAACTCATTAGAATTCTCATCGCGACTGAGAACAGGAGCAGCACCTTCAAAATCAGTAGCAACATCATAGAAATTCGTAACAGCAAGTGTAGAAGGATCAAGAGTAATAACAGAGACGCTAGAAATGCATAGAATCCGTTTATAGCGTCCACGCCACGAGTGTTTAACAACGAGGTAACGAGCAAGGTACTCAGGCTCTTCGAGAGGCGGAGGAGTTGGATTAGTAGCGGCGGAGGAGATTGCTCTATTAACGGCGGATTCCATGACAGGCGGAGGAGGAAGAGAAACGGGAGGGTTAAGATCGGAGGCGTAACGACTTACGGTTACAGAATCGGAAAGATTAGCGAGAGTGCGGACACGTGGCGCATTGTAGAAACGGAAAAAGAACCAGAGTCCCTGCGGTGATGAAGCCGCGGGGCTTCCGTGAAGCCGGGACTGATTCGCCCCCAGTTCTGTGAATTTTGTTCGATTAACTCGAACGAACTCTAGCTATGGTGATTTTGTTCATTCAATGTTCTTTTGTATCGATCGGTTCTTGAGAGAACAGAGATTGAAGGTGATTGTGGAGAATTGAATCGAATCGAAGCAGAGAGATCGAGTTGGGTATAGAGTAGCTGAGAAATGGAGAAGAGATGTTAAACGCACCGTATTGACTTATTGAGGATCATGTGGCATCTTCTTATTCGCGCTATCTGTTGTTTGCTTTTTAAGTAACACTTTTTAAGTGTGGCCATACTACAAAATATTCACATACAATCAGAATGTATAAATGTGTTTTTGAGGGGAATCAAAATATAAATGTTGTGTAATGTCTTAAAACGACATTTATTGATACAAGAAAGAGACTCTAATTCAATAAAATCACTTCTTTTTTTATGGTAAACAATCGTATTAGTGGCATCTTATGAGGTATTGATTTGTGTTGCGGAAGATCAATTATCGAAGAATCGTTAATGCTCGATATTTATGATTATATGGTAGATTTCTTTGACAAACTATCCTTTACTTAGACTTTGATTTCAACTAAAACCATTTTTCAGGTTTTCTGCAAACCTCGTGTTATCTCTAATATAAGGTAAACTTTTTTGACACGTTATCCTTCACGTGAGTTATGATTCTAAATCAAATGATCTTTTGATTTTCCTGCAAAGAAATGTTAGCCAAAAAATTCCAACTAAATTCTGCTCCAAAAGGACAAGACTTTTATGCTAACTCTAGCCCACAGACATTCGTTTGTATCCAACATTATACCACTAACACCTATTTCTTGATACATAAATTGGACGTCGTGATAAATCTATCCCTAAAAACTTCTTCGTCCACCCACTCATCAAAACAAAATAAAGAAATCATCTAACATTTACAATCGTCTTTGACAACCGATCTCAGAACCAACTACCACGTACACTAGAACGCCGGCTTTTATTCCAAACGCAACTTTCTACCAACATAAATCTAAGTTACTCCCCCGTACCAAACACCCATTTTCACCTCATATATATTTGATAAAACTTAAAACCATAAACTCTCTTATTCTCCCCCCATTGTCCAACACCACTTCCACGACAAAGCAGTATTAAACGTCTTTAAACTAAGGAACTCCAACCCATTATTTTCTCTAGGCAAGCAAATCTTATCCCACTCAACACAATAAGTTTTATGAGTCTCTTCACATCCAGCCCATGAAAAAGATTCAAATGATTCAATTTTATAAACAATACATGCAAAAGCAAACTAAATCATCGAGGCAGATAAAACAACATTTAAAGAGAATAACACAGCCTTCCAAAGCCAGTTTATGACTCTTCCATTGAGATAAATTATATTTTGTTGTGTAAAAAAGAAAAATCACGACAATGACATAAAAAGGTAATGAATAATTACAATATACTAGAGGAAAATTAATTTACCGTTCCTTTTGTAAAATTACATATATGTCTGAGTAAATTTAGAACAATTTATCTTGCGAAAAATGATAGTATGATGTTTTAAACATTTTAAAAATTACTAATTTGTTTTTATTTAAACTTAGAACGACTTATCTTGTGGATGGATGGTAATGGAGACAAAAGGTGCAATAAATGTGAAAATAGAAGGACTAAAAAGTTACATTCTAAACAAGGAGAATTATTTTCATAAATTTAATAAAATAGAGAGATCAAAAGTGCAATTAAACATATGACAAAACTTATGTGTATTTTTTACGTGATTTTTGTATGGTTTTAAACTAAAAGTACATACTTTGGTACTGTAACAAAATTTGAGAACATTACGGATTTATAGAAATCATGAGAAATTTAGTTAAAAACCATATATAAAAAAAACACACAAGAAAATACATGACTCTTTTTCCTAAACCTATAATTTTTGTGTGTGAAACATGACAAACTGAAATGTAGATCACTAATCTATAGACAACCTATGATGGATAGATGTGGATCAATACTTCAAAATTACCTAAAATTCCAATAACGATTTCAATACATGTGAAAAGTAGAAGTTTGCAAACATCTTCATCAGGCACTACAACGAGTGAAATGGTGATCTAACTTGTATCAATTCAAGAAAACAAGATTTTTTTTGGAGAGAAGTTCAGGAAAACAAGATAAAACCAATACGAGTGTGTTGCAGAGCAAAATCATATTTGTTCCCTTTTCTTTTTGTCAAACTAACACCAATTAGATCATAGTTTACATGAGAGCAAACACGGGTATGATCTTCTAATTCTAAACAACACTACGAGTCATTCTTATTTCAAGTGATTTTCAAATACGACAATTTATCAAAGTAGTGAATCTTAGACCATGCCTTGAAATATATGACATTGCAAACTTGTAATTTGTGTCTTTAAATCTCACACAGGTACTCAATTTGTGAGCAAAGAGACGTTTAAAAACAGGCGTTCTTGAGTTAATTTACATTTTCCTCATTCTCTAGCTTTTCCTTTGTCATAGTTTGCAACTATTTTAAGTGGATTGTGTAATTCTTCAATGAATTAATCTAAACATTTTATTTCAAAATTCTATTGGGTTAATTATGTTTTTGGTCCCTATAAAATTGGGAACTTCTAAGTTTAGTCATTACTTAATTTTAATAGGTTTTTTAGTTCCTACAAAACAAAAACTTCTAATTTTAGTCTTTGTTACAACAAAGTTTGTTTAATTATCCTTAAACTCTTAAATTTTTGAACAATTTTTTTATAACAAGTTTATAACACTATGAAAGGTTCATTTACTCAAATTTAGAATTTTTTAACATGAAACGAATTAAATTTTAAAACGACAAAAGTTAAAGATAAAATTAACGAAATCTGAACGTAAAAATCAAATTTTGCGACAATTTTTTGTAGAGGAACTTTTAGTAATGTTCTTAACACGTCCGCGAAAAATTGTTCAAAAACCCAAGAGTTTAAGCATAAATTAAACAAATTTGAATTGAGGATGGACTAACACTGAGTGCAGAAATTTATTTTAGGGACTAAAAAAACTATTAAAATTAAGTAAAAACTGGGACCAAAAACATATTTAACCCAATCCTATTTAACAAAAAATCGTCTCTTTCTTTTGTGATTACAAAGGAATGTATCTTCAATGATCCGACCCAATGCGCTAAACCTTTAAGAAACATACAGCATGCAATTGGGGATTTGATTGAAGAAACTTCCATACCTCTTATGTTTGATCAGAGAAACTTACTTCAATAAACATGTGTATTTCATTCATCTATGAAAGTAATATCAATGGAAATACACAGATACATAATTATAGTTTCTCAAAGAAAAGAAACCGAAAAATTGTAATTTTCCCAATTGAAAGTACCACATTGACAAACAAGCTCTAAAGTTAACCATTGAGTCATCATGATTTGTTCAATACAATAGTAATTAATCAAACTCGAAATTACGGTGATTCCCTAATCAACTTCCATAGTCAAAGTAAATCAGCAAACAAAAATAATTCAGGATGAAGCAGGGGAAGCTTTGTTATCAAAAGTTGATCCTACATGCTGGATAACAAAACCGTAGATCTTTCTCTTTAACTTCTCAATCTTATCTGTCAATGAGTGATTCCCTTTAGAAACTACGCGGTCCAGCCATGCATTTACTCGCTTCAAATGTGACAAAACAATGGCAATGGAGCCACCATCCAGAGGCAATGCTTTCTTCCCACCACTAGCACTCTCTCCAAACACTTTAAATCCTGCTTCAAGGGATTCTTCAACAAAGCGTAGAAACCACATTTGCATTTCTGACAGTAAACTTGTTCCAAGCTCCAGTGTTTCTTTTATTCCATTTCCTTGACTCTTAGATGTGCTAAGAGAGTGTGGTCTTGACAGCCTTTTCTGAAGTTCTGATGGAGTATCTATGTCATTTTCAGTTAGAAGGGATACTATCTGAAGATCAGTGGCCAAAGCAGCTTCAACCCAAAGAGAGATGGACTTTGATTGACAAGTTGGAATACTGTCATCGTGACTATTAGCAACAGATTCTGCCATTGCGATTGATCTTAGGACATCATCATAGATGTTAAAAAACTTGTCTATGGTTGGCAAAGGATTTTTGGCTTTACACACAGAGCAAAGGTCTGAAAACATGCTGAAGAAGGCAAAAAGAACATTAAAAAAAAGTAAAATTCATGTCAGCCATTAAAAACCAGGTCAAAGGGAATCATTACCTTAAATTTCTTATTATAGATTCAGTAACATTGGCCTCTTCTAACGCTGCTGCAGCAGCTGCAGAAGCAAGAGCTTTCCTTTCCATTGCATCCTGGATTCAGTTCACAATAAAAAAAAAACCTTTAATCAATTTTGCCCTGCAAGCATTTTTGTACTATAAGAAAGTGAGTGTCACATGCAATTTTTTGTGGTGGCACAATCTGTTTATATCATACTTGTGCAAGATTTCCATATTATAAGACCACTAGAAATCAATGTTATATTTCCAAAATTAATACCTTTCCAAGCCTTGAAAGTTTGCCAGACACAGCATCAAGAGGAACACTTCCATCGGTCCATTTCTTATCATGAATTGTAATGCCTCCAAGACCTGCAAACTTAGATTTCTCCACCTCCAAACAACTTTGAGGAGAAGAATCTATAGTATTCTCATCCACAGAAGAAGAATCATTGTCGTCTGATTTTCGGCTTTTCACATCACTCAATCTCCTTGACATTGCAACCTGCCAAAAAATATGTTGAAGCTTTCCATTCTTAGCTCAATCTAAATTCATAATTTCTGATTTGAATTTCAATTCAACACATTCATTAACTAATTGAAGCCATATATAAAAAAAAATTAGCACTTAAATTTGATGATTATTTACCTGAGTACGCAACATTGATTGAGAATCAACCCTAACTTTAGAAGCAACAATCTTTTCTTTAGGTTCACCTTCAACATTCTGCTCATCCCAATTCTTCCTCGTCGACTTGGCCGACCCAGCCAACATATCAGAAATCTTAGAAATCCCAGCTACCATCTTCTTCTTCGCAGTGGAATCTCCAACAGCCGGCGAAAACTTGATTCCCCCAGACAACCTTCTCCCCGGAGAAATGGAAGCTCTTCTAGGATTCGGCGAAGGCTGCTTCCTTGCAGTTGGAGACGGCTGTCGATATCTCGACGGAACAATAATCGCAGCCTCCCGTGAAACCTTCCGATTCTCGTCTCGAGCAGAAACCAAACTCGGAACCACACATTTGGACGGCACCGGTGAAGAAGATCTCTTCATCTTCCCCGCCGGAGATGGATCTCTCTCAGCAGAAACTTTACCAAACTTCCCTGCAGATTGTGATCGTTTAGCAGTCGCCGGAGATGAAAATCTTTGCGGCGCAGGTAAATTATCTCGTGGAGCAAGTGGTTGGCGTGAATGAACATTGGTCATCTTCTGTTGGTGTTGTTGATTGATCTGAATGGGGGAGGTTGTGTTGGTGGAGAGATACAAAGAAAGAGGATCATCGGAATCTGATAAAGGTTGAATAGTGAAATGACGAGTGGTAGGTGAAATGCGAGCTACAAGTGGGTCCGGTGTACCGACGAAGGGGTGGCGCGTGGGGAGAGGACGAATGTTGGTGACAGAGGGAAGAGGGGTATGGAAATGGAAGCGATCAATGTAGAGGAATTGACCTAACTGAAGACGGTTATTGAGGATGAGATCGGTGTCAGGGTGAGAGAGAAGAACGTAGGTGGAGTTGAGAGAATCAGAGAGGTTGAGATAGAAGCCTTCGTTGGAGAAGAGATCGGAGCTGGATAAAGCAGGTACAATTCCGATGAGTTGGAGAAGAGGAGAACGGTGGTCGCCGGTGACACGTGTGTCGGTGTTCATTGCTTGGAGGAGTTTGAGGATTATACCTGGTGTTAAGGAAGCCATTGTTGTGTTGTGTTTGTGTTTGTGAGATGTTGTTATACAGAGCGGTTTGTGTAGTGTTTTTTTTTGAATTCAAAATGTTGATTTGTCCGTTATCACATGATAGTGAGTGATGCCATTTATTTTTTGAATTAACCCACCTAGATACGTTACCGTTGGAGACCGTAACGTTTATATTTTTTATCAAGGGAAAAAAAATAAAGAACCAACATTTATATTGTTATCACGTACAAAACCTGTGAGAAAAATATTTGCATTGACCCAATTACACTTTTGTAACATTACAGAAACAGAAGCCACTTGAACTTAGCTAAGTAGAGTTTTAAGTCAGAGTATAATATGCTAAAGAATTAATTAAAAGCAAAAAGAAAGTTAGCCAAAGCTTTTCAACATGGATCTAATCTTTTTTCTTTTCAAAAAATATATAGTACAAATCTACCATGAGTCCATGACACAATTTTCAGTGCCCATGGCTTGATTGAATTATCTGTCAACTATAGTAAAAAAAATACAAGAAAAATATATACACCACCAAAGGCCAAAAGCCTTTTATGCAGCACCAAACATGAAGCATGAGAGATCATGACAGGAAACTGACACCCCTTTTCTGATGGATCCTGATCTGTTAAGATAGCCAAACCTGAAAAATCACAATCCCAATCCTTCTGATTATGCACTTGATAATACATATTAAATGCATAAGAAGCATTCCCTTCAAGACTCATACCATTACAAGAAGAACCATATCCTAATGCAGTACAATCTGATAAGCTACATGCATAATCAATACTACCAGCCAAATAATGCAAATCACTAATATCAGGATCCAAAATACACCACTGTTTTTCCATATACTTAACACCTTCAACAGCTACAAGTCCTTCATCACCTTGAAATCCTTTTAAATCCAATTCATATTTTGGTTTTCCATCAAACTCAAAAATTCCCCAATGTCTCTCAAAGTTGCCAGGAGCAATACTTTTAGCATTTTCATCAATTAAACTGAATAAATAGATGTCAACTATACCCTTCCTTTTTGGTGTACCATTTCCACTTAAACAATGTTTGAGTAAACCATTGTTGAACCTTTTTGCATTTTGAATATTTGCATTTTTATCACCATCTGTTGGCCAACCAACTTCTCCAATTATAACATGCATATCTGGATACCCTGCTTTCTCTAAAGCATATAAAAGTGTATCAAGATTTGCATCAAAAACATTAGTGTAAAGTAAATTACCATCCACAAGAGGCTTGTTATTTCCGTCGAAAAATGCGAAATCAAAAGGGAAATGATCATTTCCATATAGACTTAGGAAGGGATAGATGTTGACAGTGAAAGGCGCGTTGTTCGTGTATAGGTAATTAATTATTTCGATGGTTAAGTCGCGGACTTCTGGTCTGAAATCGCCGGCTGATGGAACTAGATTTGAGTCTGGTGAATAATATGCATCAGCATTGAATGGAACTGTGGTTTTGATGCTTGAACCAAGTCCTGCATTGTTGAGAGATGTTTGTATATTCTTAAGAGCTGGTAGAGTGTACATTAGATATGTTCCATTATATTCCTTAAGGAAAGGTTCATTGCCAACTGCAATGTATCTGCAAAATTTGTATCATAAATGTAGAGTTAAGATATAATCAACAGAACCTTGTCAGTGTAATGATCATTAAAAACAAAACCAATATGTATCAAAATCAAACTCATAGGAAAAACAAGGAAATTAAAACTGGTATTCAGATTCCTGATTGAAACACTAATTTTATCATATTAGGTCAAGAAGCTAAATAGATGCAGAAGATTATAAACAGAATATGGCATTGGAAAAAGTACAGTATCAACTCTTCCAGCCTTTAAAAATATGAGAAGAAAAAGTACAAAAAACCATTGCTACAAACTGGTAATTAACAATGTCTTGCATGAAAATTAAACTATGGCATATGATCAAGAATTAGGCCAAGAAAAAATGAAAGGCATAACAGCATAGTGAATAACAGAAAAAGTAAATGAAAAACCAAAAAGAAACTGCAAGATGTTATAATGTGCATGTAATATGATAAATGAACGTTGAATATGGTAATAGGAATTAAAAAAAAATGCTTAACTTGATGTTTAATCCACCAGGGTACAAATAACTGGTGACATTTTCATAAACCCAAGAATCAGCAACTTTAGGATCCTTGCTTATTTCTTCCAACATATTATTAGGAATTGCTAACATAACCTCAATATCAGTCCCTAACAAAGCTGCCATAACCCATTCATCAGCATCAAACAATTTGAGTTTATCAAAACCATTTTCTTGAAGCATTTTAACGACATTCTTTGGAGGAAGTTGGTGAGTTGCCATGGTTCCCCAGTTGACTCCAACTCCATAACCAGATGAAGACATACTTAAGAAGAAAATAATGATGAAGAGTAATGTCATTAGATAATGATGAGTTGCATTTTCTTGTGCCATTTTTTCTAAGTTTCAAGAATAATGAAAGAACAGAATCCAAAGAAATGGGAGTGAAAAAAGAAAATGGAAGGAAAAGAAAAGAAAAGGGAATGTGTGATTTGTGGAACAAGAATTTATAGATGTTGAGAGTTAGTTATTTTTTCTTAGTGCTTGTGTTTCAGTGCATGTCTTCACAAATAAGGTACGTAAAACAAGACTTAAAATTGGTCTTTTTCTTTCTTTCTTTCTTTTAACAATAATAACAAAAAAGTATTTCTTAAATGAAAAAAATATATATATAAAGCAGAAGATTGACACAGAGATTCGTTACTTAGTTCAGTTATAATGCCAGGAAATGCCAGCATGTTTTGCATTAGTGTTAAGCTCTTGTATTATCATCATAATCTCAATCTTAATTAGAGTAAAAGGAGTTTTTCTAGACCACACATCTGACATCACAGGGTATTTTATAACAAGTTGATTTATCGAAAGTGAATGAATGATCTAATAAAGTTAAAGTAATACATTTCACTATTTGAATTATTAGATTAAAATCAATATTACAGGATAACAAATTTCGAATTTATTAGAATATTATTAATTATTCTATAATGTATTCTATAATTTATTAGAATATTACTAGTTGATGTCCCGGAAGAAAACTTGGATTTTGTTAGTGTTCTCCAAATACAACATTTTATTTTCAATCAATTACATAATATGTGGATATATTTAAAAAAAAAAAATAATCATATTAATGTATCTAAGAGCACCATTATCAGTCATCGCAATTGCTATTGTGGGCAACACTTGTCACGTTAGGATGCTGATAATTGAGATGATGTTGGTGAATCATATTACATATTAATATTAATGATGTATCTCTTACCCGAACGCAAAATGTTGCCCTAAATTTAACCTAACTTCAATGATTAATTTTACTGTATTACCCCTATTTAATTTAATCAAAATGTTATTTTCAAATATTTTTGAAATCTCTTATCTCTTATTGCTTAAAATTAACCGAATGCAAAATGTTGTCCTAGATTTAACCTAACTTCAATGATTAATTTTGTTATATTACCCCTATTTAATTTAATCAAAATGTTATTTTCAAATACTTCTGAAATCAAAAACAACAGATCACTCCTAAATCCAATTCAATCCTATTTTGAAATTAGAGATCGCTCCTATTTTGTTAATAGATCGCTCCTATTTTTTTGAAAAAACAGATCGCTCCTATTGATCCAATCATTGCTTAACAAATTATCCTATTTTCCTACCTCATACCTCATATGATACAATACAATAATTCTGTTAATGGATCTCTTTCTTACACTCATTTATTTAACGTCTCAACACTTTAGCCATTGAGTAACATTTTATAAGATAGATAGTTTATTTAATATGTGTTGATTTATAAATAATTTATGCGAATACTAAACAATACGTCAGACCCGTGCATCGCACGGGTCAAAAGTCTAGTTGTTATATTATTTAAGGAGTATTACAAAATTATATATTTTTTAAAATTCATTAAACAATTCCTTTTCTTGTCCCTTTTTAACTGAAATTGTGTACCTTTCAACAACAACAAAAAAAACTAAAATTGTGTGGGAAAAAAACTCAAAATATAAAGCTAAACTTCAACATCGGTTGAAAGGTATTTCTCTAAGATAAGTTGATACATTCAAATGCTTTTATTTGATAACAAAATAAATATGAAATGTCGATTTCAAAGCTACATAATAATTTTCATTCTGTATTGTGGCAAGTTAAATCGATTAAGACATGAGTAATTTGGTTGAACCGTCCAATTTAGCATTCACATTCTTTGTCTTTTCTCTGCTAACGTACACAAATGTAGTGTCATTGCTTTCAAAGTGGAAGCTTGTAAACAAATGCATGCAAAATGGGAACACGAAAAACTTTGGTCGTAGACAATGCATTGACTCTAATTGACCAAAATAGAAGAGGGTCATGGGTCGTCAAATCTGTAACTTTCCACCTTCAATTTACGTGTATCTTTTTATCATCTTATCATATCTCATTTCCTTTGTGATTGTCTTCTTTTTGCAAGTTGCAAGCATAGCTTTTTGCTTTTATTAAAGCACGTACGTTTAAAGATTGTTTTTTGTATTACAAAAGAGCATTTCCCAAATATAGAAAATTGAATTGCAAAACTTTATTCTCACATGAGAGGATCACAAAAAGAAAATCACCACATAAGGTTTTTCTAGTTTACTGAATTCTCTGTTTCATATTGACTGTCAGTTTTAAATTTGTGTACACAAATTAAAAAACAGTAAGTTAATTTTCCTAAACTTTTCTTGTAATTAGAAATTTTGCTGTAAAGACTACTTTTTCACGGCAGAATTGGAAGAAAAAAAAACTGAAGCTACCATTATAAAAACCTTAATTGAAAAAGTTTTCAAGTGGTAACTGATATGACGAAGACATAAAAATATAAAGTCCAGGGCCAACATTATACAGGACAATATCATATTGTATGATTCGAAAAAATTAAACGCAAACCTTTTGTTTTATAGAGTCATGTTAATATTATAGCAATTTTCAAAATATTTTCATGATATGACAAATATGATTATATGATCACCCATATATATAGTCTATTTATTTTATTACGATATAATAAAATCAAACAGCAATAAAGTTTTTTGCTAAAAGTGGAAATTGTGCTTCAATGCATTTATGTGGGATTCACATCTAGCAAGGCTAGCATCATTTTGTTTCATTAGGAAACTTCTTTCCGACGCAAGTTAAAGCAACATTTTTCAGTTGCAAGGATTAACAAATCATCCAATGTCCAAAAAACCAAAGGAAAAGACTAACCTTTGATTGGTGCTTACTACCTAGTACTACAATTAATTAAACAAGTAAACAGATAAACCACACATAAACTACTAGTCTAGTTGTAAATCATAGAGTAATCCACCGTGTCCTGTCACTTTTTTATCCTTTCTTTTAATAACACTTTACTTCTAAACCAATCAAAATTACAACATATTGAGGACACACGGTGCAACATCAAATCCATATTTATGACTGATTTTTTTTTTTAGTATTGATGATATATAGGAGTATGTTGCTTTTTACCGAAAGAAAGAATGTGACATCATTCAAGATTACTCCACTCATTGTTTAAAAACATTACTACAAGCTACTTGTCAAATATCTATTGTATAATATTACAAATTGCATATGATAAATTTATCTATAACATAGGGAAAATAGATTTAACAAAGAAAAAGTTCATATCCAAAGGAACATGCATAACTAATTTTAGTTGATCTAAGTATCCAATTAGATCTGAAGAACAATGAAAACCTGTTAAGACACCTGAAAATAAAGGTTGAAGAATGAAGAAAGAAGGTCATTTCTCTTCAGCAGTGTCACTAAGGACAATATCATGGACTATCTTCTTCACAAATGCATGCTTCTGGCAACCTAAAGCTTAAACAAAACATTGCCTGCACAGTAAATAAGCAGCAAGAGACATAAATAAATAATTGTACATGTTCTACAAATCAACTAAAAGAATCATAAGAGTTGCTAAAAAGATCTAAATAAGTATATCGAATTACTGACGATACCTTGTTTGGAGCTACATCCCTAACCCTATGAAATTTTGAGTCTAGTATAGTAGCTTTTAAAGCAGATTCTGCTACCTGCAAGATAAAGAACAATTAACTGTCTGATGTCTGAACAAACAAAGTACACAATTTATCAATATCCAATCCATATCCAAGTAGCTGGCAAAACCCAGGTGCTTGCACAGAAGTTTTATAATAAACGAATGCGAGAAGTTTGTAAAGTATATTTATTCTAACCATAACAGAAAAGAGAAAATAATATGAAACACCATCTCAGAATGAACTCACAGCTATTATAGATTCAGGAGTTTCAGTTGCCCTAATGAAGCAATAACAGTGGATCAATGGTAGATTTCCTTTCCAATATTTCCTCTGGATCAGTCCCTTGAATGCATCTGACAGGGCATATACGTGTCAGATATCTACGTATATATCTTAAAAATAGCAACAAAAAAGAGTAAAATAAAAGACTATTCATACATTTATACCACATTGCACTACAAAAACTAACAGTGAAAAAATTATGTCCTGAACGAATCTTGTTTATATTATAATGGCCAGTTCTTTAAAAAATGTTAGACCTCAAAGAAACGGAAAATGGGTACATCCCTCTCACAAATTTTACTTAACCCTCAGAGTTGCCGGCATGTTTAAATCCTAAGAAAACAACAATCTCATCTAAGGTAATAAAAGACCAAATAACTTGTCAGAGAAATTAGTAACAACCAAATCTAATGGCACTGTACCTAGAAATTGAATAGCAGATGCTGGTAGGTTCATTACTACGTGGTCAATATGTTCCCAAGTTTTTGTGGCAGATATTTCAGAACCTCTCCTTCTCTTGTTTGTGCTTCCTTTTTTGCCACCACCTTCAAGGACCTCAGTAGCCTTTCTGTTTCCTGTCAAACAAAAATAATAGTAAGTTTTACTTTCAACCTTTGAGAGTATTATTATCAATGATATAATCATTTTTGCATGCTAGACATAAAGTTTTTTGTCTTTTAAATCCAAAACTTAGTATTAGAAGCTAAAAGAACAGGTAGCAGCCCGAGGTGTTATTGTAGTTTGTAGAATACCTTCATGAGAACTGCCACAAGATCTTTTGACAGCAATTGCAGACTTGGCAGCATTCTCTGCTGAACCTTGTATATCCTCTAAACTAGTGTTAGTGCATTCTCCTGGGTCTTTTGTATCAACGGCAAGAGGAATATTAGTGTCAAGCAACATGTTCTCATATCACAATTATTGATACTTGCAGTTATTTATCATAAATATGTTACCAGTTAGCAACTTCTTTCCTGAATTTAGCTCAGTACTGTCTTGTATCTTGCATGTGTAACAAGTATCAGAAATGGGAACGTCATTTTCTTTTTTATTCTCAGAATCTGGCACTTCCATTAGCTGGGATATGAACTTTCTAGCATCCAAGTTGTACGAACAAATTTGATCATCAACCTTATTAATTTTGGCATTAATCCTCAGATAGTGTATGCTATCTGGATTTAAATCATTTGCATAGACTAAGCATCCTTTCTGTGCGGCAGGAATGGCAAAAGGACCTATACCAGCAAACATGTCACAAATGATTTCTCCAGCTTGGAACATTGAAACCAACCTTTTGTGTTCATGTTCCAATCTGGAATTCCAATAAACCAGACTGTAATCAAGCCTAAAAGTGGCACCATATTGCTTCACTTCTGTAATCATATCATGTTCTCCTGCTAAAACTTCAAATTCTGGAACTCGGAATTCATTTGTAATGCTTCCAACTTTATTAACAATAGTTTTGATTCTTGGGTGATTTTTCTGCATAATAGGGAAAAACATTTAAGTTACAGTTACTAGGCAAAACATGCATAAAAGAGTATGTTCAACAGTAAAATGATAGAATTTGTGAATTAATCTTGCAATGGACATTTTTGTAGCAAAGAGCATTCAAACATAAATAAACACACACATACACACCCCTCATTCACGATGTGTCAAACACACTATGAATGTCATAACAAAAGTACTAAAATAAGGCAGCAGCATCAAATGGAGCTGACAGAAACTCAGAATTAAGAGTAGAAAATAGGGTGACTAAAGTACTCATAGGTAAAGGTAGCCCCTCTGAGAATACAGCAAAAAGAAAGAAGACTGAGGAAATTTTGTGGATCCCAAATATCCGAACCCATCGGAAACTTATCCACCTTACTCAATTTTTGCTTAACTCTCCCAGATCGTTCCCTCTCCCTTCAATCCAAGGAATAAGGATTGAAGGGAGATTTCCCGCACTCCTCGTCCAATGGGCAAGTTTCCTACAACACTTTCCAGTCCAAATTCCTCTCCTTCCCCTCAAAGTAGTAGTTGCATTAGGTATAACAGCATCAACGATTTTAATGACTAATTTCCAAAATTTATACAGCATTAATAAAGCCAGGTCAATAAATAAAGGTCCTAAACTTGAATCCAAAGAGGATTTTTTTTGCATATTCTGCCAATGGTTACATTTATATGCTTAACAGAAGATGATAAAATGCTGACGATTCCAAACTAAAAGCAATTAAAAAGACAGAGTTTAGTGAAGACTATCATCATTCATCGCATCTTTATATCTAGCATTAGCAATTAAACAAGACTAGTGCACCAAGTACCACCAAGCAAGTAACTGTACAGAAACAGAACTTTTTGATAATAAGGAGACAAAACTAATATTCAAACACTTAAAGTAGTCATTCTTACATCATAGATAACCTTTGCAATAACATCCTTGAAGGGAAGTAATTCATCATGCAGGTTTAAGTGGGCAATGTGACCTGTATAGGTAGGACAGATGTTAGTTCACAGTCAGTGGCTGGCTAAACAGAGTCAATGGTTAACAAAATTATTAACGAATAATAGAGCATATATGTTGAATCAATGAAACCGTGTCAAACAGATTATAGCAGTAATCAAAAGTGAATCCAGAATGAGTAAAATAAAACTATACAGGTCAAATACCAGTACCACTAAAAAAACATTAAATAACTTCTAAATACTTAACTATTGTTTCGAAAGATGAAGGCACTTCCACTCCATTAGGCAGTATCTGCTTCAACACGTGATCTACAGACACAATTTTCCAGACAGTTGTAAATATTTGTAGGACAGAGGAAAGCATAATGTGAGAACAAATAATTAGAAAGAGAGTGTTTCTACCTAAACTGACATGTCAATATAGCAATCAAACACTAACTCAACAAAATGGAGAAATCAGGGTTCAATAACAAATAAGACCAGAAAGAAGCAATGCACTTTTATTTGTGTACCTAGGTAGGTGATACACCGGGGATCCACTTACGGTACACCCTTTTGTATTGGTATACCAATGCTCTAAGTGCCACCACATAGGTGTATGTATATTATATTATTATACAGCAATTTAGCATGCAGAAAAAGATGTACATGACACAATTCATAAATTTTGAAACATGATTCCAACAAATAGATAGATGTCACGTCAGCATCCAGAAATCATGTTAAAAGACAGTTTCTTCGGTATGTTTCAAGAGAATAACGGACCCACCTGCACTCCAGTATGAATAACCTAGAGTCAATGAATGGGGCAAAACTTCAATCTCACAAAAGTCCTTAAGCTCATTAAGCTTTTGATTTGGAATATCGGATAAATCTGAAACACACCCAAATCAATTCACAAATAAGAATGCCCACTGAAACTACAATTCATTATAATGAAACGAAAAGAAACTCCAAAGAAGCAAAAAATTAATACCTTGATTCTGAACTTTCTCGGAGAGTATAAGGTAACGGTTTTTGTCACAAGTTGGGTCATCGGTGATGGGTTTAATCCGGGGCTTGTCGAGCAAGTAACTACACAATCAATCAGAGAGGAATTTTAAAAATAAAAAAAAATAAAAAAAGTGCAGCTAAGACGCATGGAAAGAACGGGGAGAGATAGAGAGGTACCCGTTGAGGATTCGGGTAGCAACCTTGCAAAGTTGGCAGGGTATTCGAAGGGCCCAGAGTTTCAAGTGCACATCGAACTTGCTCTTGTCCAACAACATCGCCACTATGTTTGGTTGGTGAGAAAAAAATAGAGAAGAAAAAAGAGGTGAGAAATACAATAGAATAAATAGTTGAGAAAAAGAATAAACAAAATATAACTGTATTTTTCTCTTGTTGCTTGGTTGTTAGAAAGCGAGAATAGAGAATTAGCGTAGGTTTTCAAATGAAAAAAAAAGGCCCTATTACATTATCATGCGCTAAAAATAAGTGGTGTTAGCACAATACACCCTTAACTGCACAACTTACAAGTTAAGCGCCAGTAGGAAAAAAGGCTGACTAATGTGAATATATATGATATTAGAAGAAAAAAAAACAACTCTAAGTGCATGTTCCACTTCTAGAGGGACTGAAATTGATTATGAAGGTGTATAATTAATTCTGACATGTTTGGTTGCTTTCAAGTATAATTGATTTTTCCTCCATAATAGATTCTACTTGAAGCTAGGATTTGCAGCTTTTGATTCTAAAAGTGATTTTTAACACAAATTTAAAGTTCGACTCACTTTTAAATGAATGTATTCAAGCAAAAATCACTTTACCTTGAACTCATATTTAGTCAGAATCGATATTATAGAATCAATTCACCCAAAATCAATTTGTGTCAACCAAACATACGCAATGGATCGGGATAAGTTGAAAGCATAACTAATTAGCACAAACGTATTGCGCCTGAGTTCCTTCGTAGAAAACGCTATCTTAATCATTAATCATGGAGCATTTAACTAGATTTGGAACAAACATAAAAAGGCCCAATGCCCATGCATAGCATGGATAAAGCTGCCATTTTCTAACTCTTGGATTCAATCAGTAAAGGTAACAATGCCATTATTCTGGACTCAAACAGAATGGATAGAATTATATTTAGGAATTAACCTCGTTGAGTCATTTTGACAAACACCTTGTGAGTGCAAAAATACAAATACAAAAATATAAGGGCTCGTTTTCCCTCACCCCCAAACTCTTCCCCGTGGTATAAGAGTACAGAGGGTCTTACCTTCAAACTGCGACGGGCTCTGAAACGAAGTGGTGGAGAAGCGGCGAGCGAGCAAGGTGGAGTAGTTTAGACAGTTGATTTCAGAGACTCTGTCTTCGTGGGTATGTGGTTCGGTTTACTTGTCTATCTTTTTTTTCTTTTCCAAATAACAGTGGCCTATAATCTTAAAACAATATATAAAATGCATCCTACTACTTCCGTCTTAAAACAATAGTCGTTCAAAGTTTATAAATAATTTTTTAAAAAATATTAATTAAATGATTTCAATTATAAAATCAATATCATTTATTAAAATACTTTTATTAATTATTGTTAATAAAACAGTTAAGTTATATGAAATTCAATAAATAAATGTATAATAGTGAAAAAATAAATAAATATTGTATTTATATTCTAAAATGACAATTATTTTAAGACATAGGCAATTATTTTGTGACGAATATCTATCAACTCTGACAAGATGTTCACCTTTCTATCAAAAAAATCTAACATGCATTTTTTTGTTAAATTCAAGTTTATTTATTTTTTTTTTTTATAAATTTTAACTTTTTTAATAAATTTTTATCACACGTGTTTTTAAAATTATATAAAAAAAAAATCATCTGCAAAAATGAGTTCACAATTGGAATTTAGCTCTATATTTTCATTATTCTTTATCTTAAACTTGTGTCGTTTAAAAAATATTATATTTAATTTATTATATGTTAAAAAATTTAAATTTTTATAAAGACTTTTTCTAATGTATTAAATATTTATGCAAAAAATTATTTACAAAATTAAAAGTTTAAGAATAATGAACAAATGTGAATTTAACACGGATTATGAGTGCATATTGATTTTTTTTGCAAGCATGTGATTTTTTTATGGATACAAAAAACAACATTTGAAATATTTATTAATATCAGAAAGAAATTTAGAGATATTTTTTTTTAATATCATTTCATATTTACAAATTAGGTTGCGTTTGTTTGATAGTTACCAAAATGACTCCCAAGATTGTTTTTCCTTGGAATATCTTTTTGTGTTGCGGAGGGACTTCAACCCGGTTAAAGCTAAAGATGAGAGAAAAGGTGTGAGAGTTTATCTTGGTAGCGATGTGGGGGAAGGAAGATATACGACGTTTTCAACTTGGAATATTTTCCTTATCCCTTACTTGATTTGATTTCTCACCGTTTCTGTATAAAAAAACTTTAGTGAAGCGCGTAATTAGACTTTAGTGTAGGAGGAGTGATTACAAAATTAATGACCTCAACACACTTTTTTAATTATTTTTAGACAATTGAAATCGAGTTTGGTATCCTTGTTTATTAATTTTGTTAGGACTGCAGCAACTTGACCTAATATTTTCCCTCTCATTTGCTATATTAGGTTAGCAGTAATTTAACCTAACAAATTACATCTAAAAAAATGCATCGCACCAATTTCATTCCTATCCTCTTGCCTTTTTTTTTGACAATATTTTCTACACTCATCGTTATTTATTAATTTTGTTAGGTTTGCAGCACCTTAACCTAATATTTTCCCTCCTATTTGTTTTATTAGGTTAGCAGTAATTTAATCTAACGTAGACAATTTCCTCTGACTATATCATTTGCAATGACAATTAACAAAAGTCAAGGGCAGTCACTTAAACATGTTGGTGTATATCTACCAACACTTGTATTTTCTCGTGGACAGTTATATGTTGCTGTTTCAAGAGTTACATCCAAAGAAGGACTAGAGATATTGATCACTGATGAAGATGATGAAGACACCAATGTAACGTCTAACTTCGTATACGAGAAAGTATTTCGCAATGTGTGATGAAACTACATGCCAATGTACTAAAAATTTCATATTTCTTTTACCGAATTATTGATAGGATTACCGGATTTTCTTTTATAATAATTTCAGATTTCATACATTTTATGAAGTGTTTTATTCTGTCTACTATGGATTATCACATGTCATTTTTTTCACCGTTATCAATTATATATTACATTTTATGATTCGTATGTTAATCCCTTTACAATAAACCCGTGCAGAGCACGACTAAAAAATCTAATAGGTAGTTAAATATTAGATTTATTTTGTTAAATTTGATACCCCAATACACTATTGTCATACATTTAATTAGTTAAAAATATTTAGAACATTCACAATAGATATATTAATTCGGTTTTGTCCAACATGTGCAATATTGCAGATGTTGAAACAATTAATATTATTAATTTTTTATTTGAAAACAACAATTATATATTCAAAAGTTGTATCTTTATTATTAAATGGGGTTAATAGGTCTTTACCCCCTGTAATATAGATCATTTCCGGTTTTCCCCCTGTAAAATTTTTATTTTGATTCACCCCCTGTAAAATATTTTTGTTTTGATTTACCCCCCTAATAGGCCAAACAAAAACGAAAATTTCTTGGAAAAAAAATAAAATTGGTTTTTGTTTGGCCTATTAGAGGGGTAAATCAAAACAAAAATATTTTACAGGGGGGTGAATCAAAATAAAAATTTTACAGGGGAGAAAACCAGAAATGACCTATATTACAGGTGGGTAAAGACCTATTAACCCACAAAATAAAGGTTCTTTGATCTCAAGTGTGGATCGCTTGGTTCAATCTAATTTTATAACCGATTTCTCTACTTTTGATTGTAGGAACTTTCCTGGATTTTCAATAATACTAGCAAGCAGTGAATTGGTGCTACTAATTAATACAAGTTGGAAGACAACTTTCATGACGACTTGTTGGTTCATGTGGACATAGAGAAACAAAGCTATTTTGAAGAGGATTTTCAACAATAGAGTAACTCTGTCTTGACGATCCATAATTTTACTAGAGAGATAAACTTGTGTTCGACACAACTACCTCATCGCAATCTTCAAAGAAAGGAGACGATCTACATAGGTTGGAAGAAACCCCCTGAAGGTTGGATAAAACTCAACAGTGATGGTGCTTGCAAAGGAGATTATTCATGATGTTGTGGCCTCTTTCGTAACTTTGAAAGGAGATGGTTAAAAGTCCATGTTCGGAAGATTGGAGTGTGTAATGCACTTTATGCGAAATTGTGGGACATGTGTTTTGGTTCGGATATGGCTTGGAGAGAGCGCATTCTACCACTCGCTGTGGAAAGTGATTCCAAAATTTTGATTGACACGGTTACAAATGACTACAAATTTAGTGGACTAATTTCCACTTTGGTACGGCACATTCACAACCTCTTCTAGTTGGACTGGCAAGTTCAATTTTGTCATAGTTGAAGGAGAAGACAACTATTGTGTTGACTGATGGAAACTCCGTCAAATGAGCTTCGTAGACTTCTCTTTGATGACATACACGAGGCTTCAATGCATATTTATTAACAATTTCCATGACGAGTAATTTGTAATTAGGATGATATTTTTGTTTTTTATTTTGAAAATTAATAATTTCCAAAATATATTTTGGAAATTAATTTTGTTAGTCTAGATCAGACAAAAATATTTTTTTCATCCTAAAAATAGCTCCTAATTATTTTTAAATAAAAACAAAAATAATATTTTTGCTAAAATATTGTATTCATAATGTTTTTTTTTTCTAGAAATAATATTCTACTCAAAATGTTATTTTATTTTTATGGAAAAAAAGATTTATTTAAATATGAAGCCCAAGTATAAGATACAATTACAAATCATTGCTTTTTAGACCCCATGAATGTGCAGACCATTCGAGAGATAACTTTTGAATGATATTTTTTTATATTTTTAAAGGCTTCGAATAATAACTATTGGATATTGTTTTTCAAAAAAAGAGTAAATATGAGACCAAAAGAACAAGAACTTATCAAGATTTTCAAAAATAATTCCGAAGAGGCAAATTAAAAATGAAACAATGTGGAACAAGGGTATTTTTAGTCAGAGTGAAAGAGAAGTTTTTGTTGTAGGGTTGTAGCAAATAAATATATATTTGGGGTAAAAAAAGGATTTTGGGGGTTTAAGAGATATTGAAGGGGATTAAAAAGAAATTCTGGTAACATTTCTGATAAGATAAAGCCCAAATATGAGCCTTACACATTAAAGCCCAATAATAGATTTGACATGAGCTCGGCAAAATTGCGAGAAAATTGCTTTTTTCACATTTGTTTTTTCTTAAACACACATTTCAATGTGTTTTTAAGAAAATTTGTATGTCAGAAAAGCATTTTTTAAATTGGGATGCCCATGAAACTAATGTTCGTTCATAGTTAACTTATTTAATATAGATTTCTATGTATTTTCTTCAGCAAACAGAAAGAAAATATTCCATAATAAAGAAGAAGAAGGATAATGTAAAAAGTTTACCTTAGACAAAAGGAAATATATAATTTAAAAATATGAGGTTCAAAAAATTACCTAGTGGCGAAGCTGCTTAAGTCTAACCCTCAACTCAATGGGAAAAGAACAATTTATAAAGAGTAGAATAAAGGAAGGATCTTTTCTTTTTTCACCTTTTATTTTGAGATAGAGTTAAACTAATTTTTTTTTTTTTTTGGGGAAAGGAGATTCAAACTCGTAATTTATTTTGAGATAGAGTTAAACTAACGTTTTTTATTTTTGGGAAAGGAGAGTTAAACTAAAGTAAGATTTGTAAATTTTCAAAATAACTAATTAATTGACAGTTTATGTTTGATTCTACTTATAGAGAGGTCGAAATTGATTCCAGAGACATTTGAATTTGTTGTGGTAGAAAAGCACACTGTTTCATACTATAATTAATCATAGTCGTTGATATGAGATTAGGTGGTCAACAAGATTCACATCAGTTTCAACACACTTGAACGATTTTGAGCATTGATCCAAATCAGAGAGTCCTAACTTGTTACGGTGTTATGTAATAGGTGTAATAGCAAGAGATCCAAGTCCATTTTAGATGTGTTGAACTGATTTTGACATGTTTGATTATTTTGAAAAAAATTTGATTTTGCTTACGGAGTTGATTCTACTTAAAATTAGAAATTGTAGCTTTTAATTCTAGAATTGATTTTTACACATAAATTTACAGTTCAACTCACTTTTAATTAAAATCAATTTTACAATATCAATCGACTAAAGATCGATTATTGTCGCAACAAAACCAAACATACTTATGCTAAAAGAGTAAAGATTATGCATTCAAGCATCCTTACTAATCCTATTTTTCCCCCTTCTAATGTGCTTAATTAGGAACTCAGTAAGAAAACATAAATGAAATTTGAAGTGTTATACTTTTAGGAAGCTTCATAAAAGGAAACAGTTAATCAATTGACACTCCCAGCTAGACTATTGGTGCTGGCTTGCAATTCATACCTCACACCTTTTGATGCAAATATTCTCTCCTTTATTTTGGTTCTTTTCAACATGTGATAGATGCATTGCTTGATTTAGTTATGTTTCTAGTAGCTAGCTGTTATACCTTTACTCCTTGTGCAGGATATGGAGCACCCACTTTTTCAACCTAAAGAACAGCTTTTCTTTTTCCTCGTTCCATCATTATTGAGAGAGTCCCAATTGTATGTGAGCAATAGTTATAAACTATGGGTTTGAATGGACAATTGTTAAAGATTTTAAAATGGAAAGAATCAATAACTTTTATGTAGAAAAAGTTGGTTTTTGATGTTTTAATGTGTTGAATACACAAATCTAAATAAAAAATATATATTTTAAATTTTTTATCCCATAAGTTATAAACGAGGGTTGGGACACATAAGAATTAAGAAGTATCCCATAAGTTATAGAAAAATTTATCACCGAGCCATAATCCTTATCTTGGGATGTTTGTATTAGACCCAAATGAAAAAAAATCCAATATAATATTAAATCCAAATATTTTATATCATTTGGGCACTTGCTGATATTTTGATCTTAAAACATTCAAAATGTTTGAAGGAAAAAAAAAACATTTAAAATGTCCAGTCTTAAGTGTAAGGAAATGAGATAAGTTGAATCTCACATTTTAATATAAAGATGTTAAAACAAATTTTGCGCTATAGATATTTAGTCTTAGATGTGGGGTGTGTCACAATAGTTAAAATAAGGACAATTATTTATGAGCTTGTATTTGGGATGGTTGATTTAATCCAAAACCTAATTTCTAAGAATAACCGCAAATGCAATCATACAGTTACAAAACAAAGACAATGCAACACTATAAGAAATTTATGCATTATCATATATTAATATGAATATACACAATGGTTGCAAATTTACATTGTGCTCTAACTAACATTACAACATCTACAAGCAACATATTCCATTTCTGTTCCCTTTTATTTTATTTGATACAAAACTAGTGCAAAAAGAGAACATGGTGGAGTACTTTGACACACCACCATACAAAAGCAAAATGGAAAAAAACAAAAATAAAAGAACAAAGAAATCACACCCTAGTTAATTAATTCTGGGTTGTGCTCATCTTAATTAAACCAACCAACCATATATAATATAATATCATAGTAAAATAAACCAAGCTATTCCTTCTAAAATCTCCCTTATTCTTGGAAAAAAATGCAATATCAAAGGGAGAGAATGATGAGGTTGAGCTTTTATGTATCAGGACGAGTATGGATCCTGTGCAGCAATGTAGAGCCATTGAATCAAGAACAAACTTGAAATTCAAGTACCCTTTTGCACCATTTCCCTCTTCCTCTTCAATGAATCTTGTTTCTGCAAGATTATATTCCTTTTAAACCTCCTAATAAAAAGATCAGCAACTTCATC
>Ga0315914_1001186_pt1 | contig 38009 bp, 19 predicted proteins | sample MpolenodulesMG_FD_203920 | JGI IMG/M metagenome (GOLD analysis project Ga0315914, IMG submission 203920) | Medicago polymorpha root nodule microbial communities from Los Angeles, California, United States - elongated nodules | ecosystem: Host-associated > Plants > Roots > Nodule | place: USA...
TATATCCAGAGTTTTCTGGTCCTTCACTGCTTTATTTATTCCAGTCTTTTATTCCAGAACTTTTCTGGTCCTTTTATTTATTTTATTATCCAGAGTTCTCTGGTCCTAATATTATAATATTTTATTACCACTCACACTAACCAAATATTTTCTTAAGCATATATACTTATTTAAGTTTCAGGAATAATTTTTAAAAGGGTCACAATTCAAACCCCCCCTTTCTTGTGACGTTTATTGTTACTTCAACTCAGACGCAATCCAGCAAGACAACTCTAAGTTCCCAATGCACCTCTGATTGATGACTTGCCATAATTCCAACTTATGCATCCATTTATTGATTATCAGAATATGGGGTTTGAGGATCTGTTTGTCAGAAGAGCTCTCTTTGAGAACCCAACATTGGAAGTCTTTAAGACAGAAATCAGAGAAGAATTGACAGCTCAGAGAAAGAAGCAAGAGGTTCTGGAAGCTCAAATGGGAAGTATTGTGGAAAATCAATAGACTATGCAGAATCAGACTAGGGATGTAGTTGCAAGACAAGAGTCCATGGAAGCTAAGCAGAATGAAATGAGTTCAAATATCAAAACAATCTTTCACCTGCTTATGCAAAAACCTTAGGAATTTTATTTTTTATTCCAAATTCTTTCTTTGCTCTTGACTTGATTATGTACTATTTAAAATTGTACTCCTATTGTTAGCTCTGATTACTGCATGTTTTTATTCAGTATCTTTTCTTCCTTCTTTATCTATTTTTGTTGTTTACAAAAGGGGGAGTAAGATAGATAGTTTTTACGTCTGAGGCTGGACGTATAAGAACCTATAGTATTTTAATTATTTTCTAAGATTGACTTAGACTCTGGATAATTCAAACTGCCCTCTGTTAGTCTTTAGACTAACTTGGCTCGAAAATTATTTAGACTAACCTAGCTCTGAAATTAGATAGACTTTGATATGCGCTTAAAAATAAATTTAATTAACCTATATAAGACTTAGGGGAAGCTTACAAACCTCACCATCTGGACTATCAGACTCAGGGGAAGCTTGCAAACCTTAGACCTTAAAGTCAACTCGTTAATTAGATTAACAACAATTGTCTTTAAATACTTGTGTTTGTCAAAAAGGGGGAGATTGTTGAACCAAAATGGATTTTGTAGAATGCCTCTTGAGTTTTGATTATAACAAGGTATTAAAAGAACATTTGGATATGCTAATGTATGTTCAAGTGTGAAGGACCATAGACAAAAATTCAATGTATTAAATCAAGTTTTGGTACTGAAAGGACATATACAAGAGCATTTGAAATTAGAAGAGAAACTGAAGTTCTGGACCAGAATCTGAAGAATGACATACTCTGAAGAAGTGCAGCTTCTTGAGGATCAGACTTTAAAGACATGGACTTTGAAGAAGTATGTTCTGAAGGACACATCAGACTTTATCGTCTTATGAAGATGTCACTATCAAACTCAGGTAATACATTTTATCTTCTTCTGATCATGTGTGGAAACAAACAAATAACTTCAAGGACAATTGGAATGAAATGAATAGTTATTTTTGAAGCAAAAGAATTTCAAATGTCTTTTCAACGACATTAACTAAAACAAGAAACATTCCAACGTCTATGATCAAGTTTCTCAAAGATTCTAAATTATACGTTGGCACCTCTCCAACGTCTCTTATATCATTCTTTATATAAGGAGCTGAAAACTTGATGAAATATACAAGACTCTGCATATTTTGAAAGTGTCCTTACTCTATAAAAATCAAAGTGCATTTATACTTAAAATTTCTTACAAACTTTATATCTTAGAAATTCTTAAGTCTTAAAGTCTACTGTTTTGTATTTGTTTACACCTCTCATTGTATATCAAGTGTAAAACCAAACAATCTTTTATTTGATTAAGTTAGATTATGAGAAGTCTCTTTCAATTGTTATTCAAAATTAAAAGTCTCTTACTTGTGTGCTTGAGAATTAGAATTCTCTTGCTTGTGTGCTTGAGCATTTTGTAATCTCAGTGATTATAGTGAAAATCTCTTGAAAGTGCAAGGTGTTGACTACTCTCGGTTTGTGAGAGGAACTAATATATATCTCTCTCTCTCTCTCTCTCTCTCTCTCTCTCTCTCTCTCTCTCTCTCTCTCTCTCTCTCTCTCTCTCTCTCTCTCTCTCTGCATTCAAAACTCTGCATCAGACTCTGAACATTATCTTTCTCTCTCTGCATTCAAAACTCTGCATCAAACCCTGAACGTTATCTTTAAACTCTGATTAGTGAAAACACTTATAAAAGGTTAAAAAAACCAACACAATTCAACCTATTTCTTGTTTTTTCTCACTTTGCAAAAGATGATTCCCCAAGTTAGATACTCTTAATTACTCGCTCGTAAAAAGAAGTTTGAAAATACTTCATATACCTGTTTTCCACTAGAATACTCTTATTCCTTTATAAAAAAAATAATTAACTTAATTTCTTATTGTTTATTCATAATTTCATAACGTAATTATTTTCGTTATTATTTAATGAATTTTTTTTCTAAAAATAAAATTATCAATTCATAAATTCATATTTTAATGTTTTTAGAATAGACAACAACATAAAAAAAAATCCAATGGTACAATTAACTTGTTCCCTAGCAATGTAACAGCGTTTTATCGAAGTGTAACGACGTTTTGTCGTATTCTTTTTCGTAATTTTTGTTCAGAAAAATAATAACGGACACCATCTATACCATTACGCCGCAATCGTTTTCTCAGTAAATTTTCAAAACCTCGAGAAAAACAAGCATCCCTCAAAAAGAGGGAAATGCAAATGAAAACGAAACAAATTACAATATGTGTCTTTTGGCATTGCATGGACTCGAAAAGCATCTGCACCTACACGAATGTATATGTCTTTGTCCATGCACTATCTTGAACAACATAACATACTCAATTGCTCAAGTGCATGTGAGCTTTTTATATTAATCTATTTAAGGTTGTTAGATATGCGTTTTTATCCAAACTTGTTTTTTTTTAATGAAATCGATTCATAAACTCGACTCGTATAATTATTTCTTATGAGTTTTTCATAATACTATATTTCATTCACTTCTATCATTCATTCGTTAGAGTGTAAATGCACGAAAATTATATGATCCATTGATTTCAACACAACAACCCCACGTGACTTCTGCCTAAGTAGCAAATTATATTTTTTTTGTTATTGTAAGTGATATTCTTGCATTTCTGTGGTGCATTCTTTGTAAAGAATAGCACTTCTTGGTTACACAGTGCACTCCCATGTGTAAAATATGAGCTAGATTTGATTTTCTAAAGTTTACCATCAAATTAACACTAGATTAATACTAATTCAGTGTATTTAACGTTCAAAAAGACATCCTAAAAAAGATCAACACTCATAGGTCAGTTACATGGGTTTAAACAAGTAAATCTATATAGGTAATCTTCATATGCATTAAGAGGAAAAACATGTTATCAGATTCTGATTTTTTTTTTTGTCTGTATCTTCACTCCAAAACCTTTCTTTTCTACTACAGCCTATTTTGTTTTAACCACCAAACACAAACAATATAATGATTAATAGGCTATGTCCTCAAATAAGATTTTATGTTCTTACCATCTCTCTTTTTAATACATTTTACTAAGTATGCATCCCAATACTCATCATTTACATGATTTTTTCTTCAAATTTACATACAATACATTTCTCAAGGATGATATTTATTAGCTTACAAATAGATGAGGACTGCATGTGGTTTCAAAAATCACATTTTAGCACTCAACACTGCCTTGATATGATGGATTATTAATATTTCATGCTACTAATCCTTAAATCTTTTCATCATGCTCCATGTTTGAACAAGCTGTGATTAATTGATTATCAACGTCCATCATGTAATATGTTTTCCAAATAGATTGTAGGTATGAAGAATATTTCAATCAAACCATTCAATGCAATACCTCAATCGAACCAGCTTGTGTACCAATTTCGGGTCAGATTGATTGGACCGACTAATCTGAGTTCATTCTGATAACACTAATGATTATAGTATGGTCAAAACAATTTAAATATCGCACATCTCAAAATGTGTTCGAACTTCAAAAAACATACACACAAAAACTATGGCTAAGGGGGGGAATCAAGTCGTGTTCATCGGAATTTTAATTGTCATAATAATATCACCAACTTTCTTGACCCTATAGCTGCAGCCCCAAGAGCTCATGCCCCTGCCGCCCTAGGGCAGCACCGGTCTTTGACAACATCTTCAAATGCTTTTTGGTGGCCATCATCACATCCCTCGTAAGAGGTATATCCTCCGTTTCTAGATCAAGTACCTGCTGTAGTGCTTGACTTAGGTGTTGTATCCGCAGATTCAAATCAACAATAACATGCTGCGAGATGCAACAAGCTTTTGTTCAATTATTTAAGAACAGTTTAACCATTATAAAGCATTGAATCTATAATAGGATAAACATAAATAGGAACACTCATAACTAATATGTCACAGAAGTTGTACAGTGTACTAATATTTGGCACACAATAATGAAACAAATTAGTAATGCGAGGTTACCTTCCAAGGAGAAAGCTGAAGGAATTGAGGAAAAAGCGAAGATGACAACGGAGGTAGACGGTCAAAGGAATCATCGAGCCTAGTGGCAAAGAACAGAAATAAATATTCATAATTAGTATCACAATTGAAAAACTCCTTAAAACTTGACAGGATCTTATTCAGGCAATAAGACATCAACTCAAAATATTAAGTTCTGTCCATTTTCTGTTGAGTTGACAGAAAACAGAACCCAAAATCTTAATATAAAAATTCTAAACTCAAATTTTTAGCTGATTGTTGAGAAGTCAAAAACAGAACCGCGAAAATAAACGACCACAAAATCTAAAGCAACGAATTAAAATCTCCTATGAACTTGAACTAGAAGCTAATTCAAACTGGTCCTATTATGTGTGATTCAAAATAGTTTTATTACAAACCACAAAACATCGACTTAATCTTATATGCATGTGAATCTGTTTCTCCACCCAAGGGAATAGTAATTTATCCACTGATTATTAGTTATAACCAAAGAGACCAAGGAAAATGGAAACAGAAAAAGAAGCAAAAATCAAACTGAGTGCACATTTCACCTTGAGCATTCTATGATGGCAACATCTGCTGACTGCGAGTTCCGACACAAAAGGTCCAAAATTCCATTAGGTATCGGTGGATATGGTTCAAATCCCGCTGTAATTGGTTGTTCTAACTTGAGAGTATTCAGTGTCATGGATAATCCATATGAAAGTGGTTTCAACATTACTTTCACTGACTTCAAGCTACGCAAGGAAAGCAGCGCAGGCGCATCCTTCAAAATATCACGAGCTAAGGAAAGAATCTATGCAATAATAGATGGTAATGAATTAGAACCAATTTATACAATTATGAAACTTAGTTGATTAGACATAAAGCCTCAAAGCAATCTAAGTTAAGATACCTGAAGAGTACTTGCAGAGACTGTCAATGATTCTATATTAGCAAGACTAGACAGCCAGGAGAGTAAAACCAAAGGAGGCACCGAGTAATTTGCCAACATTTCCGTGTCAATGATTACTTTTTTGACAGAAGAAAGATTGGTTCCAAGAAGTGTCTGATAGGGAGTACCCGTAAAAGCAAATGTACGAAGGCTTGGAGCAGATAGCTCGATTTGGTAATTGTCGAATGAATGATTACGTATTGTTAAGCTAACTAGTGTCTGACTTGATATGCACAAGATATTTGCACCCTTCACCGAACAATTATCAATGATCAAATCACTCAAGCTATTAAAGGCTGAAAAGGGATCAATTCGACCATCATCAGTGGCGCAAAAGGTAAAATTTCCTAGATGTAGACAGGTCAACGCTGGTAAATCAAGTGAGTTGGGAAACAACGTTCTCCAATAATTATAACGACCTTTAGGCAAAATGGATAGCCTAAGTGATGTTAACGTCTGAGACGAAGAAATGCAAGGTAGGATATGACATATATCGCCTTTGACATCAATTTCTAATCGATCGAGCTTGGCACTGTGCGATAAAACATAATTTGCTACTTTTTTAAGTAGGCCAAACTCAATACTACCACTACGTTCAAAATAAACAGTTTGCAATACAATTTTGCTATGACGAAGAGACAGAATTCTAGCTACGAATTTATCAAAACTCTTTAAACTAGAAAAATTTGAGCAATGTAGTCTAAGAGTGGAAATATATTTCCAAACATCCTTCCATCTTTTGGAAAAAATGCAAGTTCGAACCGCGTCTTTGGTGCTCAAAAATGACAAAATGTGAATAAGAATACAATCAGACAAGTAACTCAATCTGTCTTCATTATCATGTTTCCCCCTCTTTGTTATGTGTTGAATCATCATTTCATCAACTGGTGGGAATTTATTCAGATAAGTACCTAAGGGGATAAAAAAGAAAACAAAATAATGATAAATACCAAATGTGAATGAGTCATTGACATACACAATAGAGAAAAAATAAATAAAAACTGTTTTTTTGGTTGTCTAAAAAAAGAAAGAAAAAGAACGTTATTTCATCTGCCTCAAAACGAGTGATCTAGTCGGGGACGGATTCAATGTGGGGGCACTGGCGTCACCCGCCCCCACTTGCATATTGTATTTTTAATACAAAATTAGATACTTATTTATTTTTTTTGACCCACTTATATAGTATTATTGTTTTTACATATTTCATTCATAATACTACAAAAAATGATAAAACTAAAAAGGATCGTAATAATGAGTGTTCTATGAACCCTTGTTAAGAAATCAAAAGACCAAATTTTATATAAAAAAGTTGTTATAATTATTATATCGATAAAAATAACGCTTATTTTTTAAATAAAATTTTCTTTTATGAAATCTTTAACCAATTTTCTTAGAGCATATCGACATATCGTTAGCAAGACCATAAAACTACTATTATATTTGTTGAAAAAAGCTTTGTGATTGACGCTAGTGGTTGAAAAAAATAATTAAAGATTTTAAAAAAATCAAAATTTTAGAGCAATTATAAACATAACTTATATGATTTTTACACGCTTACAAGTTTATATAGTTTTATATAACTTTTTATGTTATAACTTTGACCCCACTTACTAAATTTTCTGGATCCGTCATCAGATTTAGTCGACCGTTTAACATGTCCAACCTTTAAAATCTTTAATTCTCTATTAGCAAAAATTGTATAAAAGTTGATATCTAAAAATGTCTTTCGAGACAAATCTAACATCTTTACGTGCTAGCATTTTTTTTCATCTTATATTAATAGAGAAATATGATAAATATGTTGTATGAACAATATATATAATAGAACTAGGTCACTCGGCATTCTTATAGTAAACTGATTATTTGGTTGTTGTTTTTTTTTTGTTGACAAGATTTGGTTGTTGTTCATGATGATGATGGTGATGATGATGATAATGATAATAATAAAATTTGTCAAAAAAATAATAAATAAAAAAAGATTTGGTGTTTTAAAACAAAATTTGATGTAACTAAATACACCTTCTTTAAAAAAAAAAAAAAAAAACTTTTGCACATGGTGTCAACAGATCTTGTCTTGATAATAATAATAGAAGTGGTTAATAAAACAATATGATGGAATGAATAAAAAAACACATTACTACAAACAAGAAACATGAGTAACAAAGCCATAAAAGAACATCATCCGATCATTATATAAGCAAAAACAATCGTTTTTTAGATTCATCGAATAACGAACGAAATATAAAAGAAACGAGTAAAAAGCATACCTCTCGAGATTAAGATTTAACTAAACAGCAGAACTGTTTTTCTTTCTTCTCCCAATTTCTTAAAACGTATTTTCTCACAAGTTCCTTTATGTCTTTTTCAGTATCAAAACAAGGTATTTATCGACAAAAATGTGTCATGAATTTGGAAGTAAAGAATGAAAAAGGAAAACAATTGATTATCCATTAAAACTGATTGGCAAAACTTTTTAATGAAATTATGTTTTCCCATTTTAGTTGATCGTCTCTTAATTGGCTTTTAAAACTGATTGGCAAAACTTTAGTTGATCTTGTCAAAAAGAGAAAAAAACATAGTGCACCGAAAAAATTGATCCTACATTTTTATATTTATTTTGATTATTTTGTTAAAATTAAAATATTAATTTATATATATTTTATTTTTCCAAAAAAATTAAATAACTAAAAATACAAATATTAATATTATATGATTATATTATTTTTTTGGTAATATATGAATTTTTTTTTTTTTGTTACATAATATTATATGAATATGACAAGAGATACAAATATTAATCGATGTGGTATTCTTTTTTTTTTTATTGTCAAAAAAATCGATGTGGTATTTTTTTCAAAAAAAAAAAATAATAATTAATGTGGTATGTATAGTGCCTATTCAGCTACAAACTTTGCCTTGATGAACTGATAGATAACGATCATTTTAATGATGATGGGATTGGCAGCTAATGCATAAACTTTCCATGATGAACGTTGTTTCATAAATTTCATTCAACTATAAAGACTAATTTTTCGAGTCTGATTTTGTTTTTCTTTACAAACAAAAATGAACTATATTAACACCAACAGTCTTTACTAGTACAAGGTGTGTCAGAAAGAACCTCTAAATTATACCGTCAAAACGAAACCAAAAACAATGTAATTAACAAGAATACTTAGTCGATGTCCATACAAACAAAAGGGCTCGACCACCACATATGAGAGTTTAAACCAAGATTGACATTATAAGCTTTCAACCACCAAAATGAATGTAACTTGACTTTCTCTAACATCTGGTGAATTGTGGTTTCCTTATCCTTGAAAACTTTGTTATTCCGCTCCTTCCACAAAACTCAAATACAATATAACCAAATAAGCTGCAAGAATGAACGACGAGCTCGCAAACCTCCAGAAGCTGCTTTCTTGCTTCGTGTTGAGCGTACATTAGGTGGGATGCCCATCGCCATTCCAAACATACACATTTTGAATAAAGCTATTTGAATTTTGGGTTGGTTTTGTTTGCATGTTCAAACCAATCAAAAGAATACGGATTAAATGGTTTTGTTTGCACGGTTTTTGAGATAAAATTCAAATGATCAGATAAACAATTGATTAGTTTAGGCTAACTGAACGAGCCATGCAAGGATTTGTTCGTGTGGGTGTTCCTCCACCACCATTATCACCAAAGCTAGGTTCAGGTTCAAACTATGGTCGAAGGTTCAGGTTCAAACTATGGTCGAAGGTTCAGGTTCCATTGGGGTATTCGACTACAACCCTGCTCTTGGATGGTGGAGGAACACCGAACACCCACACGAATAGATCCTTGCATGGGTCGTTCAGTTAGTATATATCTCAAATTATACACTAAATAAGATTATGATTTCTATATATCTCAAATTATAATTTTAGTCTTTATAAAACATTTTAGTAAGTTTTTGTCCTCTAAATGTTTTCGTCAAAATTATGTCTCTGTTGTTAAGTCAACTCATGTGTATCATTTGCAATTTTTAATGAATTTTACAGCAATGTTTAAAATATTACCACAAAAAATAGGAATTTTTAAGCGCAAAAACTGAAAAAGGGGTTTATGAGATGTTTTGGACGGGCTCAGGTCATAAGCAGAATCAGGTCATATGCACTAGGGTTGTGGGATATAATGAACTTCAATTAACAAGGACTAGCCAAATTTGAAAGAAGGAATTAGGAGAGAAAATAGAAGGAAAAAAGCTAGGGTTACAACATAAGCCAATAAGCTTTAGAGATAAGAGAAGGGATACCAAATTAGTCCCAAAATTGTAACTTTTAATGATCAATTTGACCATTAACTTTATGGACAAGTTTGAAATGTGGCTTACATTTTCAATTCTTTTAATTCACAGACTAACTGCACATGTTCTGCAATTTCAGATATCAAATTGGTAACTTACTCATATAATGTAAATAATCATTTTCATCTTTGAATAAGTAAAGTGATATGAGACTACAGCTTTTGAATATCAACAAGACCACAGCTTAACCATAAGCTGAAGCCCTACTTAAGGAAACACTTCCTCTCTTAGTAAGGTTTCATTGAAGTATACCAACTTACATTGGCTCAGGTTTTCTACAAACCCAAAAAACTCATGTATTCCTCAATCGAACCAATTTGCGGTCAGATTGGCTGGACCGACCAGTCTGAACCGGTCTTCAAAATACCAATGAATATAATATGGTCAAAGCAATCAAATATAAGACATCTCAAAATGTGTGTGAACTTAAAAAAAAATAAAAAAATAACAAACAAAAACTATAATTGTCATGATAATGTCATGTCACCAACTGTCTTGACACTAAGTTTATAACCAAAAAAAAATTAAATTTTCTGACACTATAGCTGCATATTTATGGCCTCTTTCGTCTGCAATAGCGCCTCAGAGGTATTTGTCAGCATCGTCCCATGCTTGTTGATGATTAACATATCCTCCTCCTCGGCCTGAATTCTATCCTCCTTTAGTAGATGAAGATACTGGTCATACTGCCATAGCGCTTTTTTTAGATGTTGTATCCGCTTCTGCAGGTCATCTATAACATGCTGGGAGATGCAACAAGTTTTTGTTCAATTATTTAAGAACAATTTAACCATTATAAAGCATAGAATCTATAATAGGTTAACCATACAAAAATGTAAAATACACATTGGATCGAATAATACACACAGCATACTATTGAACATTCATAATTAATATCTAACACACAAGAATAAAAATTATGAATTTTTTATTATTGTCGAGATGGGCAGATTGTTATCTTCAACACGACTTGATCTCGACAGCAACCCAATCAAACCGATAACAATCTGCATTATTGGCGTCAGAGCTATCGTCGGTTCTCACCTCTGTGAGAAGCTCATGTTTGAAACCCCTCACAAAGTTCTCGCTCTAGACGTTTACAACGACAAACTCAAACATCTCTTGGAACCTGAAACTCATCCATGGAACAAACTGCATTGAATATCAAAAGCAATTCCAGGCTTGAAGGTTTGATCAAAACCGCTGATCTAGTGATAAATCTTGTTGCAATATGCACTCCTGCTGATTACAACACACGTCCTCTTGACTAGATTTACAGTAAACTCCAACCTATTTTCAGCACTTTCACCGTAAATCAACCTTTCAATCAACTGATATGCACATGCATATGCCCATCTCTGCTTTACGATCAGACCAAAAATGCATGGAGATTCATCTTCTTTAAGAATATACTAAGCATGATCAGCTGAAGAGGATTATCTTTAGGGAGAAAACTACCAATAGTTTTCCCATACACTTCACAAGTAGAGAAGGGAATGACCCTTTTGTTATTTTCTGAATAGTATTTCACCACTGGAATTGCATTGATAAAGTTACTGTAAATCGCGTGTTGTAATCAAAGGGAGTGCGAAAATTGCAGCAAGATTTATCACCAGATCGGCGATTTTGATCCAACCTTCGAGATTGGAATCCATTTTGATATTCAGACGGTGATATTCAATGCGGTTGTTCCATGGAAGAGTTTCAGGTTCTAAGAGATGTTAGAGTTTGTCGTTGTAAACGTCTAGAGCAAGAACATTGGGAGGGGTTTGGAACATGAGCTTCTCACAGAGGTGAGAACTGATGAAACCTCCGGTGCCGACAATGCAGATTGTTATCGGTTTGATTGAGTTGTCAAGATCAAGTCGTGTTGAAGATAGAGAAGACATAGTGGACTAGTTTCTTACTTAGGTCAAATATAAAACCCTAATACGTTGGTGTCTAAAACCCTAAATAATATGGTGGTGTCAGAGTTGTCGATCTGAAATCCACTATTTATAATTATTTGAGCTAGGTATATGGACCAGGCCCACCTATTTAGCCCACGGCCCCCGTGGGCTTAAGAGCAAGGATATTGTTACTTACGAGTAAGGATATTGTTGTAAAGTTCGTATAAACTAGATGGTAAGTCAAACAGGTTGAATTAGTTTCTAGCTTGGTTATTGAGCTTAGGCCCAAAATCAGTGTCCTATCACAGGTCCTACATGTGATTCAAATTAAGCTCAGACACAAAATTATTACGTAAGTTAGAAGCAAATACTTATCTATGTTCTTATACGTTGATTATTAGTTATAATAAGAGAAACCTACAAAAAATGGGAACAAAAAAAGAAGCAAAAACCAAACCAATTTTCAGATTCTATGTTTATGAATCACATTTCACCTTGTGCAGTCTATGATGTCAACATCTGCTAATAGCGAGTTCTGAAGCAAAAGGTTCAGTATTTCATCAGGTATGAGTGAAGATGGCGTAATTCCCGCTTTAAATACTTTTTCTAACTTGACCGTTTTCAATGTCATGGAGAATCCATATGAAAGTGGTTTCAGCTTTACTTTCAAAGACTTCAAGCTATGCAAGGAAGATAGCTCATCTTTCAAAAGATCAGGAACTAAGGAAAGAACCTATGCAATAAGGAATGAAGCTGAATTAGAACCATTTAAATGCAATTTTCCAAATCAAATGATTTTTGACATAAGTTACCAAGAAACAAAAAATAATCTTGAAAAGAAAATGTATGTTAAGATACCTGAAGAGTACTTGCAGAGACTGTCAATGATGTTATATTAGCAAGATCAAACAGCCAGGTTAATAGAACCAAAGGTGGCTCCGAGTAATTTGCCAACATTTCTGCATCGATGATTACTTGTTTCACAGAAGAAAGACTCCTCCCGCATAGTATCTGATAAGGAGTACTCGTAAAAGCAAATGTACAAAGATTTGGAGAAGATAGCTCGATTTTGTAGAACTCAAAAGAATAATTACGCATAGTTAAACTCAATAGCGTCTTATTTGATATGCACAAGATTTTTGCATCTTTTACCGTGCAATTATCAATGATCAATTCATTCAACCTGTTAAAGGCTGAAAAGGGCTCGATTCTGCCATTGTCACTAGCACAAAAGGCAAAATTTTCTAGATGCAAGTAGGTTAATGATGGTAAATTTAGTGATTTAGGAAACAACGTTCTCCCATAATTATAACAACCTTCAAGGGAAAAGGACAGCCTAAGTGATGTTAAAGTGTGAGACGAAGAAATGCAAGGCAGGATATGACATATATCACCTTTAACATCAAATCCTAATCGATTGAGTTAGGCATTGTGAGATAAAATATAATTCGAAACCCTTTTAAGTAGGCTAGGCTTAATACAACCACCATTACCATCAAAATCAATCGTTTGCAATAGAACTGAGCTATCACGAAGAGACAAAACCCTAGACACAAATTCGTGGAAACACTTCAAAGTGGAGAAGTCCGAGTAATGCAATGTAAGGATAGGAATATGTTTCCAAATATGATTCCATCTTTTAGACAAAATGCAAGTTCGAACGGCGTCTATAGTGTTTAAAAAAGACAGAATGTAAATGAGAATGCAATCAGGTAAGTCACTAAGTTTAACATTATCATTATCATGTCTTCTCCTCTTAGATATTATTGGTTGACTCATATTATCTAAACACCTAAGGGAAAAAGGAAAAGAAAAAGGAATTAAATTATGCGATATAAAGATTTAAGAAAAATAAATAAATACATAAATAAATTCATGTGGGGAATGAAAAATACCAACCAACGTGACTCATATTGTATTTTTCAAATCGTATATTTACAAGTTTTGAACACACCAAAACAAAATTCTATCATTTTTCTTGAATTTATAGGGATTTCAGACTATATAATCTGAAATATGCATTTGGGGCGCCGTTTCCGGTAGGAGACTTGAATAGGTCTCCTACGGTAAGAGAGGTTAAGAAAAGATTGATTTTCTTTTTTATAAAAAAAATGACATGTGTCACATTAGATTGATGAAGAACACTAATCTTACTATAATCCTTCCACACTAGAATTTTTTCACACTTTCTTCGACCAAAACAACCCCAAGAAAAAGAAACACACTTTCTTGAGCTTTGACTGCTAGTACTGTAGCAACTGTGTTGTTGTTGCTCTTCTCACTATAATTTAATGGAGAACAATTAACCTTAAGCTTTATAATGCCTCCAGAAAATTAATAACAACAATGATAAGATTAAAAATCCAAAATAATATGAAATGCTACATGCTAAATTGGTTTATATGTACTCTAATTTCCAATAACACTTTTATAAAGGTTATTTTTGGAACTGATGCAAAAATTTATCTAGAACCCACCACCGCTAAACCTTCGCTAATCACCGGGGTTTATTTACACCGTTGAATATTCGTTCAATTTGTGATGAAATGTATGGTATTAACTTCCAATTGAGGCATCTCAATGTTGGAACTTTGTTTAATTGATTTAATTAAGGACCCACTTCATGTCTATAGAAATACACATCTTGTCAAGGGTAAAACTAGGTTTCTACATGAAGAACACGAGGGGTTGAAAAACGTAGAAGGACAACATTACCGTGTTCATCAATCATCCCCATCCTCCATTATTGTGTTCTGTAAATTCAGATTTTTTTTCATATCAACTTATCGTATTCTTTATCATCATCATCATCTCTAAATCATAGCTCAACATTTTAATCACCATCAAAACCACTAGTTGATTCCCCTTTCTCTATCTCAACCTCCTAATCATTATCTATTTCTGGGTTTGTTTTCTATGGTGAACATCATTAAAATAATAAAATGAAAAAATTAAGCTACGGTGAAGAATTTTTTTATTTTCATGGTATTTATGATGATGGGTAACGTTAATTATTATTCTATTGTCTTTGGACTTTTGTTGAAATGAGTTGCGGTGGTGGTGATGGTGGAAGAGAGAAGGATGAGTCTAAAAATAATTTAGTGTTAAAGAGAGTATGATAATATCATGGTCTTTAAAAAAATTCAAGTACATCCAATGGTTAATATTTCTTTTGCAAAAAAAAAATAAAAAAATTCAAGTCTCTTATGGTAGGAGATCTAGAGAGGTCTCTCATCGTAGCCTTGGCCTGCATTCGGATTATACGACCCAAATAAATTGTATTTTCGTTAAAAATAGGGCGCATGGGAAGAGTCTAAGGTTAAAAAAGTAGTATTACTTTTCTTCTAATCATAGTTTGAGCATGGAAGAAAAAATGTTCTTATCACCAAGTTTCTCCCGTTGACTTTTTTTATTTACCAATATTGTTCTATTGACGTTGGTACCAATGAAGCTCCTCTTGAAAGAAAATCCAGTTGTACTCTATGCCAAAAATCTCTTCATTGAAAATGATTGACATAGACTGTTTTTTTCTTAAGCTTTTCTTGTAAAGTTTGCAAAGCCTTAACTCGATTTCCTCTATCACCCTCCAGGCCTCTACAACATACTGAGACCGATCATGGACAATACAAGCAAGCAGCTTCAAAACAAAAAAGATTAAACTTACTAGTTTTAGGAAGATCTCATAAGCATAGAAGAGGATCGTGTGCAAGTCAAGGCTACAAAGAACTACTAAATAATCTTCTGAAAAATCATTATCCACTGCATGTTTGCAACCCCTGTATCATGCACTTTAGATATACTAATTGACTCTACAATGTCTATGCCAAGTGTGTCTTCATACTAAAGTATGATTATCAACTACGCCACGGCTGCCAAGTGCTTGGCCAAAAGCTCATGCCCTAGTTAAAGAAAAATTTCCTCCCTTTTGATCCCCTGGAAGTAAGGTTTCATTTAATCCTCCAATTACATTCCATTTATCGAAGATTGGTCCAGAAAGTTGGGCACAATTGGAATAGGACTATTACAAACTGCTATACAAAGAACTTTTTCTGTCAAATAGCAATAGCAACATTAGTGGGGTGTTCTAGTACGATATCAAGATCCAGAGATGAAATAGGAAAATAACCAAGCACCGTCTATTAGTTAGAATGAAAAAATTACAAACACTTGTTGACTTGGTGTGATTCTACCTCCTTTGAGCATTTTTGTTATAACAGGGTATATCTATATCGTACATGAAGAACTATTGTTGTCAATGTACATTGGCTCAGGTATTCTGTAAAAACCCATCTCGCTTTCTTTTCTTGAGCTAAATGAATCAAGATAGAAATTTCGTTATCATTCACCACATTACAGAAGAAGAAAAGATTAACTCAGTTCAGTTTTAACGGACAAGATGAGAAGACACCAAATGCCTTCAACTAAACTTTTTTTTCTTCTTCATTTCTTTTGTATAGACTAAATAATATCCTACAACCAAATGAATTACAAATCAAAGGTTAAAAAAAAAACTAACTGTACACAATAATGACTGAAAGAGATGCATTATGATGTAGATTAATATACAAACTCCCCACGCTAAAAGAGGCAGGCAGTTCCGGATGATGAACCACAAAGGTTTGACCAGAATGGTTCTGTCTTCTTCAGCCATACCATGCAAAATTTCACTGGTCCCACATGGCCTGGAATATAGCAGGTCTGTGCTTCAACCAGTGAACCATCTCTCTATCCAGTGAAGTCTTGTTAATTACAGCGTCTAACATTGGGCTACCAAAAAATTTAGGACTACTTTTGAATGACCAAATCAGGTCTTTGGGCCAAGGTCTCTGGGGATGCTTCTCCTGGATAAAAAAATAAAAAGAAGCATATGTTTAATCACTAGCAACAAAGACTACAGAATACATAGTATAGAGAGCACTCATTCATGATTAGCTTCCACGGAAATTCGTGCGCGATCTCCTGAGAATTAAATAGATTACATTCTAAAGAACCCAGTAGCATGTGATGGGCTCACAGGTAACGATCAGTATTACTGACTAAATCACAAACTTTAAATTACCCCAAACTAAATCTCATGATCGTCACCGAACTACAGACAGATAGTACTTTCCTACATTTTTTTTACAGCTGTAATGGTAACAAAAAGGAAAAATAAATATGAAATGCTTGCATAAGATTTAATCCAGAAACACTCATAAGTCATAACAGTTGGTTACTTGACTACAAAATTTGGCCACAACCAAAAACTAAATAATAGTCTGCACCACCCAGTAACTACCGTTTTTTCGTAACTCAATTAAATCCAACTAGATGGGGATGTCTTGACAAAACAGTTGGATTGCTACTGTGTGACCTACAGTTTTGAATCATGAAATTTGATTTTGTAAATACAAAGTAAAACTGCCTATAAAACCATATTTGAATCTCGCATGGTGACAGCTTTGTAGTATCGATTTTCCCTTTTAACTAATTCCAACTCAGGATTAAAATTATGTAATCAACAAACAGAAAATGTATTCATACTAATAAGAATTTCCTATTTGTAAACAAGCTAGACACGAAAAAGTACACAAAGGTGCGTGAAGAAAACTAACCATTCTTGCCAACATAGATCTGACAGTCTTTGGACCATAAATACGTTGCCGTGAAGGCTTATGAGTCTTGGCGTAAAAGGAACTGATGTCTGGCAATAACAAGCTACCTCTGCTGGCTTTAGACAGCGTACAATCAGGCTCCACATCACTCTGATTATGCCAAAATATCAGTTGCCCTAAACAATAATTTTGACCATATATCTTCCGATACTCCTGAAACCCTGCTCCCAACTTGTCAGCATACTTAGGACCTAAGTCAAGTGGACTAATATAGACAGGTGGTGAAGTTATAGTTTCATAATCCTGCACACACAAAAATAACTTAAAATTTTAAACTAAAACTAAAAATAATGATAGGAAGAGAAAGCATTTAAAATATATTGCAATGATTATAGGCATTAACAGCAGAACATACCAGTACTCTAAAGAAGTGCTTGGTATAAGCATAGATATGGATTAAGTCGGCAGCAGCATCATGCCGACATTTGTATGTACAAGGAAGATTCCGAACCTCGTCTCTCAACCTTCAAAAAGAGGTAATGTAACATAACGTAAAGATGGCAAGTTACACCAGGAAGAATTACACGCAAATTAGTAGTGCAAGCACTTACCACAACAGAGATTTATGAACCGCTTTCTGAATATCTTTAGAACTCGAAGGATCACGGGCACGAATTTTAGACTTGAGATCATTCAAAATAGATTCGTCCACATGAGGAGTCATGCACTGAAGAAGCTCCTCAACAAATGAATCCTCTCCTTTCCAGAGGAACGAAGCAACTGCTTCAGGACTGAGCTTCTCAAGAGGAGGCGGAGCTTTTATTGGATCGCCAAAAATACATCTCATAACATATCTTACCTGTAATGCAACTCAAATATTAAGATCATTTTCAAACTGGAAACAAAATTTATTTGCAAAATACAACTATACACTAAGATTGGAATGTACAGGGCAAAAATTACAACATCCGCTTCACACTACAGCAAAGAGTGTAGTTACCTAGAATAAATTGTTCACGGAAAATGAAGAATCTAAAATTGTTGACCATCTATAGAATGCAGTTCCATGCAGCTTATCTTAAAAAAGTATTGGCCTAGTGGTACTTGTTAGCAGTGATCCTAACCACAATTGCCATTACTCTCAGGATAATATTTTAAATGTAAACTCCTTAACTTCATTAAAAAGTACAATTATAAAACCGGAAAATACAGAGCAAAATGGGAAGCATAATCACCTTATCAAGAGTGACTGCAAGATTCTGAAGCCTCTGGTTGTACACACCCTCGGCCTGAGTCACAAAGAGACATAAGAAAGGAAATAAATGTTAATTAAACTAGTCTTCTTTTGATAATAAAGGACAGGAAGAGAAACAAAGAGCACACCTGAACCTCTGCATCACTCCTCTCAACTTCAAGACATATTTCTGAAAAATATTTCCTTTTTTCTTCCAAGTTATGCTTTAGAATTGCCTCGGGAAGCTTCGTTCTTTCAAAGTTAATAAATCTCACCTGCACCAAACCACAATGTCAGAATAAATAAAATGTTGAAATTTGGGGCCTAACTCATCCTTACAAAACCGGCTTGTAAGGTGAGGATTGCCTCCTCTTTATATAATCTTCTCAAGAGTCTTATCTATCCGATGTGGGACTTGGATTTTTCCCAATATAAAAGTAGAAAGTGAAAAACATCAAGACAACACGGAGAAAGCAAAGCACATACAAGGCGAGCCGCATAAGCAACTAGCCAATCTGGCAAGCCTCCAAGCAAACAACTGCCTAAACCAGCTCTTCCCAAGTCAGTATAGTCCTCTTCAGAAACGGAGTTTACTTCACAAGCTTCCAGCATCAAATAATGACAATCAAGAATTCCATGCCACTCCTTCAGTACCTGAGAGGACACAAAATATTTAAGTCAGCAGCTAAAATGACTAGGTAAAATAAATTTAACAATAAAAACAGGACTACTCTACTTGTTACAACAATTGGTTAGAATATAAGAAAATATCTCAATATATTATATTAAAGTATCTTAAGTTATTTCCAATGATCAGTTTAAATCTGAGTATCTTATATTATATTATTTCTAAGGATTAGATTTTAAACTATTAATTTTTATTATTGATTTTTCTATTTATTTAGGGCTAATTCTATGTATCTATATAAATAGAAATTAGGGTTTGGTCTTTCATATCAAGTGGTTATCCATAATATTCAATGTTCTATCTAAAATCACACAACTTCAACATGGTACCAGAACATGGTCCAATCCTCCTTGAACTGTTTTGTCATTCTGTTGTCAAAAGTGCAATGGGATAGTGGCGAGACAGTTTAAGAAGGATTGAGCCATGCTCTAGATACCATGTAGAAGTTTTGGGATTTTAGATAAAAGGAGGCCAGAAAATAATAATAATAATAACCTTGAATATTATTAATAGTAACCTAATACTGACTTAATACAGAAGACTAAACACTTATCCCTAAAAATAGGAAAATCAAAACGAAATCATAATAATAAAAATAAGAGTTTTTCTAATTACACCCTGTGTAATCCTGGTTACACCCCAAAATGACAAAATTACCATTGCATAAAATTTAATTATCAAAAAACCTCTTCCTTCTTTTTTGGTTACACCCCAAAACTCAGTTTAAGTAGGCCATGTAAATTGAGTTTAAGTGTACATACTTAAACTCAGTTTAAGTATGTCATGTAAACTGAGTTTAAGTGTACATATTTAAACTCGGTTTAATAGGCCATGTAAACTTAGTTTAAGTAGGTCATGTAAACTGAGTTTAAGTGTACATACTTAAACTCAGTTTAAGTAGGTCATGTGAACTTAGTTTAAGTATGTCATGTAAACTGAGTTTAAGTGTACATATTTAAACTCAGTTTTAGTAGGTCATGTAAACTTAGTTTAAGTAGGTCATGTAAACTTAGTTTAAGTATGTCATGTAAACTGAGTTTAAGTGTACATATTTAAACTCAGTTTTAGTAGGTCATGTAAACTTAGTTTAAGTAGGTCATGTAAACTTAGTTTAAGTAGGTCATGTAAACTGAGTTTAAGTGTACAGCTAAAAGTTCAGCCTTGTTCAATCATTCTACGTAATCTCAGTTTAAGTATGTACATGTAAACTTAGTTTAAGTAGGTCACGTAAACTCAGTTTAAGCAGGTCATGTAAACTCAGTTTAAGTAGTTTACATGAACCTACTTAAACTGAATTTAAGTTAACCTCAACAATGTAAATTGAAACGTCGTAAGTGCAGTTGAACAAGAAGAATAAAATTGAAACTAGCATTATTGAAAAAGAAGAAATTCACTTATATGCAATCGAATATGAATGAAAGATGTTTTGATTCACTCTTTAATCTTCCTCAGAGATTGATTGAACATCATGATTGTTTGATCGTTTGTGGGTGAAAGAGGGTGCAATTTTAAAGTGACAATGAATGAAATCAAAGTTTTAAGAGAATTTATTGCAATTTTGGTATTATTATAAATTTTTAAGAAATTTGGGTGTAACCAGAAATATATGGGGTGTGAATAGAAAGATTCTAAAAATAATAATGAAATAATAATATAAAATCTAATTCCTAAGAGATAATCTAAGATACTCTAAGACTGATAATCTAAGCTACTCTACAACCTATCCAAGGAAATAACCTTTTTTTTTTGACAAATCCAAGGAAATAACCTATTATACTCAAATTATAATATAAAAGATATTATAAGCTATTATATAATATTCTAACCGTATAATAATAATATTCTAACAGTATCTATACTTCCTCGACTTATAATTTATTTATCTATTGTAGAATATCACCCGCAAATCATAATGATATTAAAAGTGAAAAGAAATAAAAAAGAACAGCTTGAATGTAGTTAGAAGTATCCAATTGAGTCAAATGAGTGCCCAACACAAATAGGGAGTCTATTTGATACACGTCTTTCTGTTATTTTCTAGTTCTATCTTTTATCAGCACTTAAAAGTTTAAGTTTTATCAAACCTTTTGGAAAGCCCCTTCACCAGTCAGATTTAGATAGCTACCACGGCAAACTTGGCTTCCACATAAACAGACTGATGCTTCATATTCCTCCTTGCTCTGCAGTGAGATGAATCAGATATTCACTAGAAAAAGATATAAAGTGGATATTTTTCCTTTGAGAATGAAAAAGCTTGGCAAGCAACTGGACAAACCTCTGTAACAGAATTGTAATCAAAAGTGATCTCCTCGCCATGCTGAATTTTACGAACACTATAAATACCAATTTGATATTGACCACCAACAGCAGTAACTCTGTAAACACAAAAGGAAAAGATAATGCCAATTACAAAAATCATATCGCATTCAAATAAGTTTAGAGAATTAGTTTTTTACGCCTAAATATTATACTCATCTGCTTTTAAATAATACTCCGAAAAGACCCTCAATAGTATAATTGAAGATTAAAGGTGGAAAAATTTCAGATTCATTCCTGACTCATGATTTAATTCGACAATAGGGTTTCATATGGCAGTACAGCACAGAAGAACCAAGAAGGATGGGGCAGGAGAATTTTGACTGGTACCGAGGGAGAGAGGAATTTCAGGAACAGGAAAGAGAGTTTTGGAATGTTGAGTAATTAATATTTAGGGGTTTAAACTTTACTGTCTTCTTTAGTTACAGGCAGATCATTAAGTTATGGTCATTGAATAGAGAATTTTGACTGAGATGGATAGACAGGAAGAGGAAACAGAGATTTCTAAAAGAGGGGTTTGGAGGGGAGGAGGAATTTTAAGGAATGAATTATGGGGAGTTTTAAACTTTACATCTTTATTACGTCACAGGCAGATCATCCATAGCATTAAATAGGTGCAATACAGCTTGTTTGGTTAAGCTTTAGGGCTTTGCCAACGGTAATGTCAATTTTACAGTTCCAATGCAGTTTGACCAAAGCTTGTGAGGAGCAACTTCGGTCAAAATCAATTCTTTGATCAAACATATAAAGCTTACACAAACATCCTGACATGACAATATTTAAAGGAAGTCTGGGGTTGACCCACACTTTCCAAAAACTCAAATGCTTCACAATGGATATGATGTGTACAACGAAAACTATCATGTGATTGCAGTAGGTAAAGCGTGCGCAGAAATTTTTTCAGCATATACATTTCCCAAAATATTAAAAGATATGCACATGAAAAGCCAATAACTGTTTTAAAATAAACAGAACCAGCATCAAATTCTTAACAAGTCAGAAAACATATTGGAAACTATAAAGCCAAATGAACTTACTTTGCTTCACAATTAGGTCGGCATGAATGACATATTCGGCTGGCATAGTTAGCCTTATGCATGGCATCAACAACAACTAAGTCATAACCATCAGCATCACCCTGTCATGTAAATGAAGTTAGGCTAGTTCAGAAAGTTGATAGATTTGAAAATAAGATCAAGTTAAAACACCAAATTTCTTTTCTGAAGCATCGGGCACCTTTGGCCTCTCAAGGTATATGTTGTAAAATTCTGGTGCTGGATCTTTGCTATTTTTTTGCAGAGATCGTATCCCATCTTGTTTCTCAAACCACTTCCACACAGGATACACCTGATAAAATGCAAAAACTATGTAAAAATAAGGGAAATGAAAAATACCAGCCATCATACTAAGACTAGGTTCCTAAACAACAAAGCAAACCAATTGAAGAGGATAAAAACATCATATATAAGCATATATTGTCCGTGCGACAATCAGTGCAAAAATATTGGTTAGCAAAGCCAGCAGGAATGGTAAAAAAAAAGAGGAAAACTAGAAAACCGAATGATTAAAAAAGCGTCATAAAGCAAATAAAAATAAAGACCAAGACCTCAATTTTACAAGTAAACGTTGCAAAACTAATCATTTAATACTTCATGTGTATTTCAAATTCAAATCTAAAACACGAAAATGTCTAAATTTGAAGCAATCAATCATTCTAGTGTAGATATTGACATTATACGGAAAACGTGAATAAAGCTGCATAAATGAAGTATTAAGATGTGTGTGTGTGTATATAGCCATACCTCTCCAAGAAACTCAACAACAAAATCATCATCACCAAAGCCTTCTTCTTTGTTGCAAACAACACCAAGTCCCTGCATGATCCAGTTCAATAAACAGTTATAGGTAGCTCAAAAGAAACAAACTGAAGTTATTAGTGAAATGAAGTCGCCGTAGACAAAGCGAGCCAGTGGAAGATAACCATTGAATTTTATGCATGAATATAAGCATATATGTATAAATTCATAAAGAGGATATACCTTTCTATAAGCTACATATTTGTCATCAGGACGTTTGTCCATGGCTTTTAGGATACCTTGACACATAATGATCATTCTTGTGTCAGAGTGCTCCTCAGCACACCTTTCAATCTCTTGGATAACAGGCTGCAAAGGGTAGCTCATTGGAGTGCTTCCAGTTCCAGTAAAATGCCTAACTTGCATATTCAATGTCCGAAGGAGTGTGTCTTCTATAAACACATGCTTCTCTTGTAGAGACCAATCCAACTCAGCCGGCATAGAATCAAGCAAAAGATTATGTGTGTAGGGATCAATTCCATAAACCTCTTGCTCAATGACCTCATTTTCAAGATTTTTTCTAGGCTTGTAACCCTTGACTTCAGGAAGTTCCATATCAGACTCATCAGTGCCATTCTTTTGTGCAGTCAACTTCTCTGCATAGTCATCTGGTAATGAAACCCGCATCTTCCTTTGCACATCATCCTCATCAGCTACAATGACATATTGATCAATGACATCATATTTCCGAGTAACAGGAGGAACCAGACTTGCTTTCGTCATGCGAGCTCCCCATTCACGTTCATCACTAATGAAATCCAACCCATCATTAGGTGGGCAGTATCCATTTCCTTTTGACTCCCTGGTTCGACTCTCTAAATGAACATCTTGGTCACTATCAGTATTGGAGGATGAAGTATCATCATCAGTATTGCCATCTTCAGAAGACACATCAAGGTCATCAGATGTCTCGCTGTCTGAATCCATAGATTTCTTATTCAATTTTGATAAACGCCTTCTGATTTCTCTATCAGAAGCAAAGTCTCCATTATCCAAACCACCATGTATTTCATCACTCCTATACTTTCTCTCGGTCACTAATCTATTCTTCTTGTACTTGGAGGAAGTAGAACAAAACACCACGGGTAAGTCATTTCCCCATAACTTCAATAGTGCATCTTTGTCATTCACATATTTAGAACTCTCCTCCAACCGTGTTGCAAGCTGAATAAATAATGAGATAACATGATTCATTTCATTAGCATCACCACGATTCTTTGCCCTGTAATGAATGTGCATATAAATAAATTATTAATTAAATAAATAAGGGGGGGAAATCACTTTTCAATGACCCAAGAAATATGTGGTATTCTAGAAGAAGAAGAAAAGGTGTAAAGGAAAGGGAGATTCTGTGTACAAGGGTGAGGAAATAGTAGACTTGTTATACTGTTGTAAGAGGAAATAGAAAGAAGGCCATTGGAAAATCGTATCAGAACTGCTATAGGTTGTAAGGGAAACCTTTCTCTTGGAAGAGTGAATCTATTCTGAGTATCATAATGGAATTGATTCTCTCTTAACACAACTCTATTATTTTCCATACTCTCTTTCAAGAACCTATCATCTTTTGTATTCTTGTTTTTTTTTTAGGGGTATTTTGTATTCTTGTTAGAAAACACATGTGCCCACATAGGATAACCATAGAATCAGAAAAGGGAAAAAAATATATACTTCATATGTTCCTATTTATAAGCAACTTCTGAAAGAAAGAAAAAATTGTCCCTAAATATAAGCACTCTTTTAAATTACTAGATGCATTTATTGTTATTTTTCAAATGGGAAATTCTAACATGTTCCTTTGGCACATGTTAAGGAACTCAATGTGGAAACTCTGTCTTGGAAATTGTGCCAATTTAATTCTCAAAAAGTTGAAAATAAATTTCTCAATAAATTCTTTCTATTTGTTAAATCATTAACATGTGCCCTTGTGGCACATGTTAGTATGATCCTTTCTTAATATATGTGAAAAGAGGCTTATAAAAAGGGGCGGAGGGAGCATATGACAAAAAGCTCATACATATCAAGGAAAAGGAGAAAACAGAGAAAGCATGAACCTACTTCATTGCGTCACGGCACATTCTGCTTATGTCCTCCTTCACAGAGCTCAACCCATGCCCACTGTAATAACCTCTTTTCATTTTAGCCTCAATTTCTGCAACCTATAAGCAAATAAATAATGAAACTTAAGAAATCATAAATAACAAATAAGTCTGTGTCATAGTTACTTGAAAAGGATCTATTGCAGAAATTATGCATTTACCTTGGGCACAAAAAAGTCACAAGCATTTGCCTTCATAATTTCCCTCAGTCTTGATACGAGAAGCTGCTCCATTCTTTTGTAACCACTTTCAGATTTCTTAATTGACCATCGTCTTGTACGAGCATCTCTAGAGAGAATAGAAGAGGACTTTCTAGCATCATATAATTTTGAACGCTTGTATAAATTTTGACGGAAAAATTGCTTTGACGAGTCTCTCTTGTCCACACTATCAAAATAAACCTTCAGCTCACCAAAATCATCCTTATTATTCAAACTACTGGCTTTAGAAATGGACAAAGATTGGTCAGTAATCTGTTTGAGGGTTCTGGTTTTATGTGGCTCATCTGTAATTTTAGTTATGCGTGAATTCCGGCTCTTGATCCACTTCACATTGGTAAACTTAGGAGTCAGCTCCTCAAACTGGTTGCACCCTCTAATATCTACTGTAGATAGACCAGGAAATGAGAGAAGAACTTTCTCTAGCATGTCAGCAGTAATATTGGTGCAACCCATTAGAATCATAGATTTGATTTTGTCTTTCTCATAAGCATTCTGCAAGCAAATAATCAGATAAGATGTGAAAAACAATGAAACGTTTCTGACAATGTTAAATAAAAATATAATACTAAACCTACCACAATGTTCCACAGTATGGAATCAGTGCAAGAATGACCAAGGGATGACAAGTTGACATTTCTCGAGACTTCTTTGTAAAACCTTACAGACGCTTTCCAATGCTTGCATGTCATGGATGCAAAGACGAGGGACTTCAAATCAGACCTCAAGTAGTGGAAGACTCGTCCCAACATTTGACCATCCAAGAAGCCCCATCTTCCCTCCTTGGAAACAGTAACACCGCTTTCTTCTGTAGAGAAAGTAACATCACCAGACAGAGCCTCAAGAGTGGACTCATCGTTCTCAATAATAAAGTTGTCGTCTTCAAAATCACCCTCTTCATCACTATCATCGACCAGCACTCGAGCTCTTTTGGAAGCATGTGTGTCACCTTCTGAAATAAATATGCCCCAACACATGTAGATATTTTAAGTAACTAATAGTAGGATAATATAAATGAATTTCAAGAATATAGATATTTTATAGTTATTTATTGCCGATATTTTAATATTTCAAGAATATAGATATTTCTAATAAATAAAGCATATGAAATAACAACCAAAAATACCATCTTTAAAAAAAATTAAAAAAAATACCAAAATAGCAATACAAGATTCAGACAACTTTGTATCAAAACTTGTAGTTTTACTATTTTGCGCGATTTAACCTGTACTCCAGTGTCGATATATATATTGGAATGCTTCATCAATTGGTACTGAAATGTATTTATAGCTAAATTTGGAAGATATTGGTATGTGCTCATGTGTACCCAAGAAGTACATGTACTAGACTATCCCGTTCTAAGTTACAGCAATGATTTAAAAGTGCTGATGCATCAACACAGCTGATGAGGAGAATGTTAAATCAAGTGGTGTACACAGTAAGAGTATGTTTTAAAGTTTAAACAAAATGAAAGGAACAAACATGATCAAAATATACATGCTTAGAAGAAAAAAGAGGTACAACACATCTAAACAATGTACCTTCAATTATTCAAAGGTTTTAAGACACAAAAGTTACTCAAGGTAAGAGTATTGGGAAAAACCCAAGTCCCACATCGGATAGATAACACTCTTGATAATAGTTTATAAAGAGGAGGCACTCCTCACCTTAGCCCCCAAATTTCAACATGGTATCAAAACTTGTCGAATTCAAGGGCCACCTACCGATTCACGCACCAAGCCCAAAGAGTGCTGGGAGTGAGGGGGTTGTATTGGGAAAAACCCAAGTCCCACATCAGATAGATAAGACTCGTAATAAGAGTTTATAAAGAGGAGACACTCCTCACCTTATGAACCGGTTTTGTAAGGATGAGTTAGGCCCCAAATTTCAACAAAGAGAAGACAGTGCACATATCATATCTTCGTAGCCGTTTGAAACAAACTAAAAAATAGTAGTAAATTTTTAAAATAAATTGTTACCTGATTTCCAATATATTGGTTTTTCAATTTCCTTCTTTGGCTGTCTTGCATTGATCCAAGGATCTAAAACCTCATTTATTACAGCAGCAAATTCCCGGCTCCTGTATGATTTAATTACTAATTCATGTAGTTTTCCACGAGTAAAACCAACAAACTGTGGGTATAAGATGTTAAACATATTTGACTTTGAATGAGGTTCAGCAAATGAAACATCTTGAGATTGCACTGATTGATCTCCAGAAAATTCACCAGACACTGAACTGCTTTCTTGGTGGCTCTTGAGACTGACATCATAAGTTTCTGTGGAAGAAGTAACAGGAACATAGAGTTTATCACATTTCCTGAACACACTGCTATACTTCTTTATAATACCTTGGTCTACTAAAGACTGTAGATCTGAAAACGATGAAGGCCCTCTTTCGCGTCCCGAACCATCAAGATAATACCAGTCACCCAAATGCAACTGCAAGTCATGGACGGTACAGAGATGGTCTTGAGAAATATTGACAAATTCTACACTCCTGCAATAGGCTTGAGAATCTTGATCATTAACAGTTTTTGAGTGGGAATCTTCTTCAGATGATGATCTCTTGCTATCCCTGGTTGAAGAGAAAGGCTGGGCAGACCTTGAATGATTTCTATCCTTGCCTTGGGTCTTGCGGTGTGACTCAGAGACCAATGATCCCTGGTCCTTGACCACGCATGAATTTATCCTGACCACTGAATGAACATTTCCTTTCACTCCTCTAACAGATGCAAACTTACTTTGAACTGGTCTGCTCAAAGCACCGCTGGATTCAACCAACTCATCAGTACAAAAAGCCCAAAGAGGAACGTCAAGCTTCCTGCTTTGAGATGGATGATACAATTCTTTTTTCCTAGACCACCGAGGATCTTCACATCCAGACTCATGCATTCGACATAATGGAAACCCATCATTTAGGACCAGTTTCTTTTTCCAGTATCTATCTTGGGAGTCATCATTCCTCTTCCAGTCACCGCCTTTGCATGACCATCGAGCAGAAAACCAGTCATCAGGAACACCAAGGGTAATGTCATTATCCTTGTCAGAGGGCATAATTAACTGGGACTCATGCTCAATTGCTGCAAAATCAATTTTTGAATCAAGGTCCATTCCCAGGCAAGCCTCAGACCCAAGAAAACCTGAACAAAAAGAGACGAGAATACTTGTCATGGAGCACACCCCTCAAAGTGCCATTTTTGTTTTGAACTTCGGATGAAATGTAACATCGATGAAATGAAAACATCAAAACATGTTACTTTATGCACTAAAAATGTCCACAAAGTAAGTTTATGCCACCACCATATTACACATAAAGCTGAAGCAGAAAATAAATCACCCAAGATGACAGAATGACATAATTCAAATTGTTTGTTCAATGGAGGGAAATAGAAATTCATGCAAGCAGTACAAAAAGATAATGGAGTTAAAACAAATTATTTGCACATTACCATTATTATAAAAAATAAATGACCACCAAAGTGATATATAGGCTAAGATATTTAAAATAAAGATTTTACCCAAAATCAGAAAGGGGGAGTAAAATCATAAAACATGCAATCGTAATCGTAAGAGTATATAAAACTCGTCAATATACATACAAAATAGCACAAGATAGAGAAACGTAAATCATACTTCAAATTGAAATACTTAAATAAATTTAAATTCATATGCCTAATCAAATTAATAAATAAAGTCTTGCAAACTCATGACTGATAACTAAGTCACAACAAAACAAATGAGGGAAACTGGACAGAGACGGATGAGAGAGAAGAAGAAGCAGGATAGAAGGGCTGGACAGAAAGGCGGGAACATGAAGATCACAGGGCACTAAGGTCACATAACTACGCATAGGGATAGGGAAGAAGGTAACACATGCTGTTCTTGCACTGATTAGTAGGCACTTTTTTTTAACCGGAAAAAAAAAAAAAAAAAAAACAATTTCCTAAACGGTTTCTTTATGACCCGTGTAAGTAAATGGGTTGTTTTATGACCTCATGCAAAAAATGGGTCTTTTGCTAACCCGCGTGCAAAAAATAGGTTCTTTCCCTAACCATACCGCATGCACCGACCACCCTTGCATTGCCCAAATCAAACTCCAGAAAGATCACAGAGCTTACAATTGCACAATTAACAGCAGCGATTCGACCCAGTTTCACCAATAACCAATTTTGTGTATACTCTTAATAGCTTGCAAAATCGTGCATTTGAAATATTCAAATCACAATTTTGACTACCATGATTAGACCATTAAAAACAGTTTCCACGACAGAAATCAACTCCATAATCCACATGTATTTGTTTAAAAAACGCACTACCTCCAAATTACAGTGTGCACCTAAATGATTCATTTAACCAAGTTTTAGTTTTTTTTTCTCAAAGTCAAGGGAGGGGCCGAGTCAACAAAGTTTGGAACCATCTTATAAACTACAAGACACCTGATAATCAAACCAAGACATCAGTAAAAGGATAACTCTACAACAAACGTCAATATTTGCCACGTATCAATTAAAAAAAACCAAAAAGGCCAAATTAATTATTAAAAAAAAAAAAATTAACAATAAACTATGAAAGCCTTTCCTCACTTGGTGGGCCAAAACAATTAAAAATTATATTTAAGCAAAAACCTTTTTTTTAATATAATTTCATTTAATGCTTTCCAATCAAACTAATAGAAAAAATTGTTAAGCACCACACCACATGACAGCATTTGATAAAGAAATATCAATCTTAATTCCTAAATGAACCATTGTCCAGCAATTACATACCTTTGTAGTCTCCCAAATCTTCCCACTTTGCATATTCAAAATTCATTTGCAAAGCTTCTACAAGACAATAAAAAAACAAGATTGGAAAGATAAGATATCGCAGTAAAGAAGAAAAACTGAACACATGGATATATTTTTTATTTTGTTAAAGAAATCCACACAAATATCATAGCATAAGAAAACACCTGTTATTGCCTCAAGCTCCCTTCCAGGAATGATATCATAACCCTCTAACAGAACACCAACTCTCTCGTCAAAGTGGAGGTCCTCCAACCGCTCAGGTGCAAGCACACTGTCATCAGGGGATAACGTTGACTGCAGGGAAGGGTTTTGCCTTTCCAGATAATTCTCAGGTCCAGATTGAAGAATATCTCCAGAATCGGACAAAATATTACCCGGAGCTTCTGGAGGATTTACAAGCTGGGTTATGGAATCTGACACAATCAATGGAAAACTCTGAGCTGGCAGTGGTGATGCTGCATTCTCAACAGTCAACCACCTGTCACTATCTATGTGCTTAATAAAATGATCCGGCATTAGAACACCATCATCAACAAGAACCTTGATGTCAGATAATTTAGCAGGACCGTGTTCTACACCAAAATAATCAAGGTAAAACCATTTTCCAGATGATGAATCAGAAACCACGGGAACATGTGGAGGAGTATCACATATGTCCATGTCTTCTTCCATGTCTTCTTCCATAAAAGGCTGCTCCTCAGGAGGTAACTGCAAGCAAGGAGAGCCTTCGCAGTTTGCAGCCGGGCTGCAGGACTTTTGTTCCTTTTCAGGTTCATTGCAGACACCTCTCTCAACAGACCCATTGGCATCATGTACGTATCTTTCACCTTGAGATTCTATACCTGAAAGATTTGGCTCCTTTTGAATATTCTTGTTTTCGGGATTTTTACAGCTGTATTGTGAGGTAGGTTTTTCACTTGACAAGGTTTTAATACTTTTTTCTCGATCAATATTTTGTCTGGTTCGATCAAGTGGGGATTGCTCTATTAAATTTGGAGTTTGATCCCTGCAACCATAATGTCGGCCTCGACTTTGTGGGGACCGCTCAGTATGAGTAGGACTTCTTAATTTGTGATCACGGTGACGACTTCTATCCCAATTCCTATCACCTGGGGATCTTTCATGATCATGTGGAGATTTCTCATGACTACTATATGGCGATCTGTCACGGCCATAGGGTGACTTCTCACGACTATATTGGGATTTGTCACGGCCATAGGGTGAGCGACGGGCAGGAGCGTGATCTTTATTATCATAATATCTAGCTCGGTCACGTGGTGATCGTTCAGAATGACCAGGACTGCATCCACGGTTATCATAGGGTGACCTCTCACAGCTATATGGAGATCTGTCACGGCCATAGGGTGAGCAACGGGCAGGGGTGTGATCTTTATTATCATAATATCTAGCTCGATCATGTGGCGATCGTTCAGAATGACCAGGACTGCATCCACGCTTATCATAAGGTGACTTCTCACGGCTATATGGAGATCTGTCATGGCCATAGGGTGACCGACGGGGATCATGATCTTTATTATCATAATATTTAGCTCGGTCGCGTGGTGATCGTTCAGAGTGACCAGGACTGCATCCACGCTTATCATAGGGTGATTTCTCACGGCTATATGGAGATCTATCACGGCCATAGGGTGAACGATGGGGAGCATGATCTTTATTATCATAATATCTAGCCCGGTCACGTGGTGATCGTTCAGAAAAACCAGGACTGCATCCACGCTTATCATAATCCAATCTGGTAGGCAAAGAAGATTCATGATGCCTAGAAGAATACTTGTCGACAGATAACTTTGATGAACTATTTCTGTAAGATCTCTCCACAGAATGACGAGAATGGTGCTCCGAATAAACATGGTGCTCTGAATAAACTTGGCGTGATCCATCATCAGATAGCCTTCGACTTTTGAAACCACCATAATCTCCATACTGCTTCCGCTCCCAGCCGTCTGAATCATTGCCATGCCTCTTCATACGACCTCCAGAAGAGTAATCCCGTGCATGAACCCTACCATCGTATTCATTTCTCTCCTCATCCACAATTTTTGAACTGATCCTTATATTTCTCTCTTGTCCATTTTCCCACCTGGGTGCACTTTTCACATGCTGACTCCCACTTCTATTAAATTCCTTCTTCCTATAAAAATCATTACTTGCATACCTCCCAGAAGACGAAGTACATTCACGATCACGTTCAGTGTTCCACCCTTCACGGTCATATTCATGATCATATTCAGTTTTCCATTCTTCACGGTCATATTCACGGTCACGTTCAGTTTTCCACCCTTTGTCTCTATATGACTCGTACCTGTTGATTTTGTCGTATCCGTAATCATCCTTCCCCGTGTCTCCCCTATGCCACCTATCCGGAATAAATTCTCCCTTCTCAACATCATCACCCTTTACACCACCTCTCCACGACCCATATGCCCCTTTCTCATTTTCTCCTTTCCACCCCTTACCAGAAAATATCTCCTCTTTTCTCCAATTGTCAACCTTTCCCTTCTCCACCTGCCTTCTTTTCCACCTCTCATCAACAATACCCCCATTTTCAACTTCATTACTCCGTAGTGGTGGTGACGGTGATGGTGGCGGAGGGACCAGCTTCTCAGACACAATTTCACCATTCTCAATTTCATTACTCTGCGGTGACGGCTTCTCAGAGACAAACTCACCCTTTTCAATTTCATTATTCCGCGGTGGCAGCAGCAGCTTCTCAGACACAAACTCGCCATTTTCAATTTCATTACTCTGCGGTGGCAGCGGCAGCTTCTCAAACTCAAACTCCCCATTCTCGAGTCCACTCCCCGGCCACGCCAAAGTCCCCAATTCACCCTCTTCCACCTCATCATCCACCTGCCCGCATATTTCGCCACTCACAACACCACCATTACTACCCACTCCACCTAACGCCAATTCACCTTTCACATTTCCACCCTTCTTCACTTTTTTCTTCACCACCTTTTTCACAATCTTCTTCACCACCTTCACCTTCTTCTTCTTCTTCTTCTCATTCACCGTAACCAGCTCACCACCAAAACCATTCTCACTCTTCCCTCCACAACTCACCTCCTCCGTCACCGCCGCCGCATTCTCCAACTTCTCAACACCATTCTGCTTCTGCTTCTCCTTCTTTTGCAAAACCATGCACGCTACACCTCCATCACCCATCGAAACCTTCAACTGTAGAATTATCAAAACCTTCAAAAAAAAACCTAATCTTCACATTCACCAGGACTATCAATACTCATACTTCACAATTCTCCACAATTCATCAGCTCCAATTCAAAACCCTAAATTCAACAAATTCAACAACAAAATAAGTGAATTAAATCAAAAATTAAACCGAATGTAGGGTTTTGTAACCGCTAACAAATTCACGGAGAAGAAAATTACCGAGAAAACGAATGAGAAAAAGAAAATTATGGATCGATGAGAGAAAATTGAAGGTAATCGACGAAAAGATGAAGAAAGAGAGATCGAGAAAACTATGGTTTACGAAAGAAATTTGTGTTTATGAGACTCTGTTTTGATGAATGAATGAATAAAAGGAGAAAAATCTTTTGTATTTGTAGGTGAAGGTTCTTTGTATATATATGTGTATGTATATATCTTCGTGTTCTTCTTTCTTTCTCTCCCGCTTTGTATAACTTTTGCTTGTGGGCTTATTTCTTTCTTTATTTGTGAACAGGTGACGTCCGAGCCGCGGGTCATATAGGATCGTAATGAATGATAAAACTCTTGTCTAGAGATTTTCTATTACTATGTTACATTTTTTTAAAGGAAATATTACGTTACATTTTTAAAATTTAATTCGAACCCAAGATCTTTGATTAATTTAAAAGGATGTGTTTTTATATGATTTAAAAATGTTCTTGGGTGGATGTGGATTTGATTGATAGAATAGAGTATTTTGTATTTTTATTAGAGAAATGATATTTGTACAATCGTTTTGGTATAACTTTAGTACAACTTTCTCTTTCATACTCACATTATATTTTTAGTCTCTCTCTTACTTTTTCTCTCTATTCTTTTTGACTAATAAGAAGAGAGAACAACAAAGTTGTCTCGAAGATTGTACCAAAATGGTTGTTAAAATATCACTACTTTTTTTATTAGCATGAGTTTCTTTTTTCATTTTACGGTTTGTTTTAGTTTAGGATGTTCAACTAGTATTTAATAGATTTCCTTATTGATTTTTTTTACTTTGGAAATTATGTCAATTATGGGATTTGATATTCAAAGTGAGTCAATGAGATATCTTACAACTTCATGATCTGGATAGTTATGGACTAATCATTGATTCAAGTGATTGAGTCGGATTTGTAGATTCTTAAGGTGTGTTTGTTTCAAGTGTAACAAATAAGATAGGAATTTTATTCTAAGGTATTTAGAAAATGGATGTTTGGTTAACATTATAATATTCCAAAGAACCTTAAAAATAGGAAATATAATAGGTAATTACACATAATTTTATTCCCATCTCCATAGAAACTTTATTCCCACCATTTTCCTTGGGAAAACTTTTATGTTCCCACGAACATTTTATACCCGAGAATAAAATTTAATAAACTTGTAACAAACATAGGCATATGCATTTTTATGATTTTATTTTCAAGAATCTACAAATATAACTTGAAACAAACAAACTCAATATGAATGGTTGATTAAGATTCGACCTTTGGATATCAAATTCTCTTCTTCTTTATGGGTAGAATATATAACAAACAAAAATTATTTTTTGGTATGAATATTTTTTTGAAGGATTTTTGGTATGAATATTAGCAAACATATTTGTTTTGACTAAAAAGTATATTTATTGAACTTATATTACTCGTTGATAAAAATTCTTGTAAATTCAAAAAATATTTGCAGAATATAATTATATTTTTATTATTTTGAGAAAATAAAACAAGGTTAACAAGTTTAAAGTTGATTTTTTTTCTTCGAGAAGTTTTTTAAGATGAAGTTGTTGCTTATGTGGGTGTGTGTATCAAAGAAACTCTTACGAATAAAAAAACTCTTACGATTCAAAAAGGCGTAAAAATGATAATTGGAAAAAATCTCACCTACATGACGGAGCTCAAAAGGATCTCACGTCAATTTCCACATAACACACAAACTGATAGTGATTCGTGAAGTTTCGACACGAGGAATCTAAAAGCAACATCCAATTTTTGATATGATGAACGTGGTGGTTCAAATATGAGAAAATTGTCGTAACATTGGAGGAGACTCTTATTTGAAACGCAATGGTTTGCAATTCTTAGCATAAGGAATGAAAGAGAACATTTAGAGGATTATAAATATGGTCTTTGTTCTTGTCGTCATTGCTCGTGGTGGTTGGAAAATCCACCTCAAGCGGCATCCATGAAGGTTTCGTGGTGGTCGCGTTGCATTTTTCTTTGATCAAACAATGTTGTGATGGTAGTTAGGTCTCGGTTTTAATGACATTAGCGTGTAGCCGAAAACATTTTAAGGGAGGGCGTGAGAGTTTTTTTACGGGGACTGAAGTCAAAACACTTGATATTTGTGTGAATCATTTATATATTTAAGCCAATAATTAATAACATATGCATATATGTTCACATATAAATTCATAATAAAAGTTAATAAAGGAGTTAATCTCAAGTGGTTAATAAGATCTACCAAAGAGATAGATAGCACATGTTTTAATGACGGTCTAGTAGTTCTTTATCCTCGTATGGCTTGTATAGAAGAAGGGTCGGTTATATCAATGTGCAAAGAGATTAATAACACATGTTTTAAAAAAATTGAGGGCCAAATTTTGAGATTTTAGCAAATTTTCCATAAATCGAGTGTTAACTTGTCGAGTTTACCAAGTTTACGTTTTTAGGTACCAAAATCGTGTCAACTCGGAGGTAAACTCGATTTCTGGTAAAATCAGAATGTTTGACTCGAGTTAACTCGGTCAAACTCAGGTAAAATCGGGTAAACTCGAGTAAAATCGGAATGCAAGTCTATTTATTTTTTTTTTATAGTTTTATTAACAACTTTAGGAACTTGTGAAACTTGCCTTTTTGCATGGTTAAGACTTAAGAGACTTATGATTTTGCATGTTTATTTTGTATTTTAATATTTAGTTGAACATAATGCTTTATTATGGTGGTTAAAAACCCTTATAATTTAGTCATATTTTGCACTATTGGACTATTTACAATATTATATTAGTTTACATATGTCATGTAAATAATAAAAAAATTAATTTTAATTTTAGGTAAACTCGTACGAGTTCTCGAGTCGAGTTTACTGAAACAAAACGAGTTGAAGTAAACTCTCGAGTTGTAAAACCTTGATTTTAGCGCTTCATTTAATAAAAACATAATATTTAGAAATTTGAAATAATTTATAGTGCCTAACAACACTTTCTTTTAAATTTTGTCAAAAAAAAAACACTTTCTTTTAAATATAGGTCCAATTTATAAAATTAAAACATAATCTTCAAAAAATTTCACGCATCTTTGTAAAATTGTTTGATAGTTTCATATTTCATTTTAGAATGAGATAATCAAAAGCACAAAAATAATCAATATTAGGCCCTTAAGACTTGGTTGAGTTCCTAGAATCCAACTTAACATATACTCTCTGTAATGTCATACATCTATTAAAGCGACAAAACATGTGAATAATATAAATATTCAATAAATAGACGTTACGTCTTCAAAATGACCTCAAAGCATGCATAATAAAAATTAATCCTCAAAACTCCGCAGCGGATAATTAGCATACAACTCCAAAATATTCATGTCATAAACTCATAAATACTTCATCACATAAAATCACTAAATCTCAACATATGGATAAAATCTCAATCAACATAGTCAATCCAAAATAAAACATAGACCGACAATCCTACATCAGAGCCTATACTAAGACTCTAAACAGATAAACAGAGGAAACTCCCGCTATCCTCAAGCAACTCACCAATCAAGCTAAAAGATCACTCTTGCACGCCGTCTACCATTCATACAAATAGGTAGGCGGTCAAAGACCATTGGGGGTTAACTTCACATCAATCATAATCAAACATAAACAATTTGAAAATATATACATTGAACTAAACTTCAATCAATTGTACAACGGATAATTCAACTTCAAAATTATTCATCAACACAAACAAGTTTACAACATCACCATCATGCAATTTACCAATCACATTCATTCACCAAACACACATGCAAATAAGACTCATGCAAGGACGTATAATGCACCTATACATGATTCCTATATGCATGCTGTAGGATTTTTAAGAGGGGTTTTTCAACTAAAATTTAATCCTCTTTGCGGAAGAAATCTCATTGAAACGGATCTTGATTAAATCATTAATCACAAATCAAACAGAAACTTAAATACTTTAAGATTCATGTGTTTACCTCTTGAAGAGCAGAACCTTTGTAGCAGAAATCTTTCTGATCACGAGCAAAGCAAAGCAGCGATGCCTCTACTCAG
>Ga0315914_1001187_pt1 | contig 38007 bp, 17 predicted proteins | sample MpolenodulesMG_FD_203920 | JGI IMG/M metagenome (GOLD analysis project Ga0315914, IMG submission 203920) | Medicago polymorpha root nodule microbial communities from Los Angeles, California, United States - elongated nodules | ecosystem: Host-associated > Plants > Roots > Nodule | place: USA...
GTGAGTGTGTTTCTCTAGCAATCACGCCTATTTTCATGGTTGATTGCTATTGAAATCCTTGAAGCTCGAAACTTTATTGTCTCAAGGTTTGCTAGACTATTTTCATGTTTCGCAATCCTTGTCTATATTCACGTGTTCCAATATTAAAACTTTATCTTTCGATCCATCGCTTAATATTTGTGATGAATCAATAACAACTATTAAACTTCATTTTTCGATCCATCGATAAATATTTGTTATTGATTATAAGAACGGTGAAATAGATTAGAAATTAGGGTTACTTAAAATTAGGGTTTAAGGCTTGGTTTTGATTAGGATTACGTCATTAGACTTATCCAACAATCCCAAGACAAGAAGAGTCTACTCACTCATGTTCATTGTAGACATAGAGAAGAAGAAGAAGAACATAAATAAAATAACAAGAAAGTAAAAGAAAGAACTTTTATTAAAGAAGACAATTGTCACTATTGAATTCCAAGAACAAAAGATGAATTGTTGTGATAGCTAACAACTCTATTTATAGTTTACAATGACTTAAGCCCTAAGAAAATATATCACTAGAATGTTCCGCAAGAAACCACGGGCTTTTAGGTCAGAAGTAAACTGATAGGTAGCTTGTCCATGAAGCAAAAAGCAGCAAAAGGAATCCTGAAGGCTGGCACGGCCGTGCCAAGTTTCTGACTTGGGGGATGTCATATTTTTGTACCGAATCTTCGTATTTTCAACTCGAATCAGCTCCAAATCCCTTTCTTTTGCTCCAAGACTCAATCTTTAGAATATTTGTTCCTGAAATTAAATAACTTGCAATTGAAGTAAAATAGTTCTAAAAAGGAAATAATATTAAATAAAACGAAATCAAATATAAATAAAACGGACTCAAATATTATATTAAAAATATTAATTATTGACTCATCAGAGTGCCAATTATTTTCGAGACATAAGTCTCAAAATTGAGCCAAAAATTGGGCCCCAATATTGCCAAATCAGCCGCTGATTTTGGTAGATTCTGAAACATCAATTTTGAGTTAAAAAACAACAATTCTACACATTGACTCTAAATTTATGATGATACCAATTTAACCATCAATCACTTTGCTGCTCTCTCCATGCTTCATCTTCCCTTGCTTCCAACTACACCAAGTAGCTTCACAAGCTTCCACCCTTTGCCTCTTCAACCCTTGGAATGCCTTCCGGCCTCTTGAAGATCCTTGCATCCAACTACACTAGGAATTTTAGGTAGTTCCACAAGCCTACACCATAAACCTCTTCAGCTCCCCGAGTGATCAAATTCGTCCTCCTGAATATTCACTTGCCTCCAATTACCCTTAGTCTTTTATGGCAATCCCACAAGCCATGTCATACATTCTTCAAACCCCAAAATTCCTTTCGTCCTCTTGAAGAATTCCCTTGCTCACAAATAGAGCCTAGAACCCAAGGTCTCCATAGTCGTACCAATCCCGGTGTCATCAAGTCCACCTCAAGTTGAGCTTTCTCTACCTCAACTAGCAAATGCGTACATCCACTATGAATTTCACCTTGCAACTCCAGCTCAAAGGTTAATCATGAGTATTCTTACCTCAACCTCAGACTGACCGTGAGTATTCTTCCCACCGCCTCTTCAAGTGTATGTTAAGTGTTTAACGTCTCTCTAGACGTCCACCGCTCTACAAGGCATCATTCCCAAGGTGAGAAACATCACCTTCTTCATCACCCTAACGAGACACCACCAAAGCAGATGCATCCTCATAACCCTCGGAGGCAATTTGTGCGGAGTTACCATTGTTCTCTAGACAATCCTTCTTGAAATGACCTATCCTGTGATAGTTAAAGCGCTTAAACTTTGACTTGTTACTGCTCTTTCCCCAGTTACCTCTACCTCCATCGTTCCCTCTTAAAGCACTTAGGCCTTCACCGTTTTTATCAGCTCTTAAGTCCTTGGACTTGGTCAACTACTTGGTTCTTAAAGCAGCTTGAACTTCTTCTAAGGTGACAATGCCTTCTTTTCCATATAGCATGGTATCCTTGAAAGATTCAAATGATCTTTTAGATCACACAACAAGAGTATAACTTTATCTTCATCCTCAAGATGCACCTCAACGTTCTCCAAATCATCAAGGATTTTTTTGAACTCCGTAAGTAGCTCCATGATGGTCTTTGACTCCACCATCTTGAATGAGTAGAGTTTTTGCTTTAGGAATTTCCTATGAGCCAAAGACTTGGTCATATACAATGATTCCAACTTTGACCATGTTGATGTCGCGGTTGGTTCCTTTGTGACATCCCACAAAACTTTATCCCCGAGGCACAAAACAATGGCCCTAGCCTTGTCCACCATCTCGGTCTTCTCCACTTTTGACATGGTAACCGGTAACACACCTTCACCCTTCAAAGCTTGTACACACTTTTGTTGTATAAAAACTGCTTCGATATTTACCTTTCATAACCCAAAATCGTTACTTCCTATGAACTTCTCAATATCCCACTTCAAACCCCTAATACCTGATTATCGATTTGATCCTTGCCACACGGTGGGCGCCAATTGTTGAGAATTCATTAAAAATCACACTAATTAAATACTTGATGTGTGGAGAAAACTAATCAAGCAACCAAAACAATGTGGGTGACCGTTAAAAACACAAGCAAAAGATAGAACAACAAGAGAGAGAGAGAGAGAGAGAGAGAACACAAAAATATGTTTATCCAGTTCGATCCAATACTGACCTAGTATGGGGAGAGAGCAGCTCTTCGTTCCACTATAATGATGAGTAACTTTACAAAAAAGATATCAAAACAAGACTCAGTCTTCAAACCTAATTCTACCCAGAGTCCTGAATCTTTTCCCGTGACCAAGAGACTCAATGCTAATAGTGTTTCTCCAAGGTGAATCAATGGTGATTCTATCCCAACCATAATGTTCGTTGCCAAGAGAATTCTCTACAAACCATAATTTTAGTGTTGGCTTCTAATCCTTGTTTTTTCTACTCTCTATCTTTCTATTCATCATATACAAGGTTTATATTTATAGAGAAATAAAACCCTCAAAATTTGGAACAAATCTCACGATGAAAATATGTTTCTGTTTTTCTACATTAGCACAAAATCGGGCACCGATTTTATCACTTCGAGCGCCGATTTTTGTCGAGACAGAAGTCTCAAAATTGAGCAAAAAATCGGGCCCCGATTTTGCCAAATCGGCCGATGATTTTGGCAGATTCTGAAACGTCAATTTTGAGTCAAAAAACAACATTTTTGTTATAAAAACAATTATGGATATCGTGTCAAGCATGAGCTGGAATTTAGTCATATTTGAATGAGAGAAATGTTATGATGTATCAAGTGTCATTTACAGTACAACATTGAAATGAAGAGTTATGGTTGAGAAACATATAAGTGAGAAAACTGCATTCTTAAAATATTGGATGAAAATGTGGTATCATTCTCACTTGAATTATTGTTTTTTATCCAACGGATCAATCCACAACAGTGTTGACTCTCCTAGATATCCCAACGCTAGTGTAGCCCAGTTTCCCTTTGTGGGGAAGCTCAAGTGGTTCTTGTTGGTTGATCACGGATGCGGAGAGTCTCATACTTGAAGTAGAGATGTTAAGTATCAAGTGAGCCAAGGTTCCACATTAAATGCAAGAGTGGATGTTAAGCAACATATAAGTGATATGACCTTTATAACTAGCATGAACGACTTAGGTTAATTTTGTCCAGTATCTATGTCAGTGTCAATTCTTCATAGGCGTGAATGACTTAGGTTAGATTTGTTCTGAATGTTATTTTATGATTGGCATTGAGAAACGATATTATCAAATATGTGCAGTTGTAATTTCATTATTTGGTCTGTGTTAATTTTTTTTTCCTTCTTTCATCGTAATAACATATTAAGTCTTTTAGTATCAATTTCAAAGTGACCGTGTCATTTCTTACTTTCCTTGAACTCAAGTAGCTATATAAGAAATTTGTGCATTTTTGTGGTGGGTTCGGTGAGTTGTGGATTTGATATGCATGCCTCTAGTTAGTTAGTTGATGAGCATGATTTATCGTATCTTGTACCTTTAGTTCTATATTAGAATCCCAGGTAACTAGCTATTAAAGTTGTGTTAGCAACCTATTATGACAATTTTGCAAGTGTTATGCTAAAAAAATGCTCCACAAAATGTTACATACACTTCTCCTAAGCAGAGAGACTCAGTCATCATATTACCACCACACAAATTTATTAGAAGATAGCTATCCAATTTTTTATGCTTAATATTGATCATAGACCCTAATGGCCCAATGAGAAAAGAAAAAAAAAAGTGTCAACGACATATTATGTAGTAATAAAATAGTTGGAGCCATAAATATTCATTTAATATTAGCATAAAAGAATATGCTTCATCTCTATCGGCAATGAATGACTAATCAAAAAGTTGTTTCATAAGAGAAAAAGAGAAATGATATTTATAGAACTACTTTATAAATTTTGTAACAAATTTCTATCTTATATTCACGTTGGTTTTCGTGTTAATATCTATTTTTCATATATGTAGATCTTTGGTTATCCTATAAGTCTTCCTCAAAGTTCAAATAACATACGTCTCGTTAAAAATAGAAAAGGAGGCAGTGACGTTAGTAAAATAAAAATGGCATTATTAAAACGGGAAACCACTAATCAACAGCATAAAGGCAAAATTTGTATGTATTTGGCTATTTGCACATCAACATGACTCATGTCTAAGACCCCATTTTTTAACAATATTTCAAATCAGAATATACCGTAGGAGGCCTAATTGAAATTATATTTATATATTGGCAGTTTGAATATATGTAATGTTTTTATAAGGATATATAAGGTTATATGTATGTTCTAATTTCTAGTTTTTTTTTATTCAATTAAAATTGTGACTATTGTTTTGCTAGAAAGCTTCCGCGTGGAAGAAGGAGAATAAATGTTGTTGCTAAATGCATATGACTTCTTCATTTTGAAACCATGTTTTTCCACACAAACTTAGTTTATATTTAGGGTTTAGTTTTAATATCTATACCTTTTTTATTAACCACTTGAAAATAATTATTTTGGTTGATATATATACCTATTATCTAGGAGGGAGATATACCATTTTGATATATTTATTTCCTTTCAATTTTAATTTACATTTATCAACAGTTATATATTACAAACAAAAATAAATTAATTAATTGAGCAGAACAAGATTTGCGCATGGTTCATTAGTTTTGATAATAGTTCCATTACAACTATGAAATCCAAAATATATTGCTTTATTTTATGTTGATATTTGAAATTTGAACGAATATATTATATAGTAAATGCGATGAATAATTTACTTTTTTATTATAAGCATGCTTTAGTTTAGAAACATGATTTTTCTCTACATGAAATATAGGGATAAAAACATGAACAATTTCAAAGTAGAAATATAAGAGAGAAGAAAGTACACTCTTTTGAGGGATTTGTTGGCAAGAATAGTTCTAATAGTATTTGAAAATTAATTGATTCCTTCAATTATTTTCTTACTTGTATCATAGACACCTTTTTGTGATTAAGATTTATTATCAAACATTGACAAAATAGATTGCTTATGTAGGAAGTGGTGTTAAATTAGTTAATATCAATGGGGTGATATCATAGAAAACTAAATAAACTAATAACGACATAAAGGCAAAATTTGTCAGTATTTGAATGACTTTGTCTCCTTCTTTGGTAGTTGATTGAAGTAGGCTCCATAGATAGAATATACCTTAGTTTATTTTATTTTTTTATATGTTGGTTTTTTCTTATGGCATGGACCACTTCGGATTCTAGATAAGGCAGGGAAAATGAATTGAAAAATAGAAAATTATTTTTTATTTTCCAAGAGTGTTCAAATCAAAGGGAAAAATAAAAAAGAAACTCTTGAATGAAGTTTTGTTTGAAAAAGTTAAATTAGTCGACCAAAATTAATATCGAAAAGAATTAAATTTAAAACCTTAAAAAAACACCCTTCAAAATTCCAAACCAACGTTATCAGGTCAACCCAAGTGGGTTTTTTTCACCTATCTTCAGGCTAGCTTTTCAAATTTTGAAGATATTCTAATCCTTAAAAGCATTTGCAAGGTTATGATTTGAGACGATTACAAATGGCAGAGCCATACATCCTTAGAGAGTTACGGTCCGTTTGTTACGGATTAAAATAAAAATGATTTTGATATAAAATAATTTAGAGATTTTACGAAAAAACAGAATCTATTTTACGTTTGTTTACCATAATAAAAATTATTTTTTTTAATCAAATAATTTAATTTGTTTAGATACAACTATATAAAAGGAACTTTTTGTTACAAAATTTGTTCATCTTTTAAATCATATTTTCCCTCTCCTCTAAAAAAAATCTATTTTTTGAAAAGCTGCTCTTAACAGCTTCTCATTTGAAGTTGTTTTTAGATTCTGATTTTTTTTAAAATGTTGTAACAAACAGGTGTAAAACTCTTAAAAGTGATTATTTTTTTTAAAAAAAATGATTTTTTCCTTAAAAAAGCTATAACAGACGGGGGTTAGGATCCTCTCCATTTGATAAAATAAATGTTAGTACACAATTTGGAGAGAGATAAACACATAAAATAGATAATAGGTCCTCCTATTAAGTGAGTCCAACCATCATTGATTATTTTTTACTTTTTTCAATTTTTTTTGAGTCTATATCTCTCCAAATAGAGAAATGGAGAGGATACAAAATGGAGAAGATGTTGACTCAACAAACGGGCTCTTAATGTGATTGAGATTTTTTCCCTTCTCCATTTGTTTTGCTTTTAGTCATTCTCCACTTAACTTGTAACTTTGTGTTGTATATGAAAAAAAAATGAATCTAAGTGTTTGAAAAGTCATTGCCATTGATTTAATTTATAAGGCCCACTATATTACATTAATTATTTGTATATTAAATCAGATAAAATAATAAAATAAATGCATTATTAATTTATTTGATTAATTAAAGCAACCCGGCTTTCTTTTATTTGAATTTGGGTAGCCTCTTTGTGCTACTCTTTGCTTAAAAAAAAATTATTTGATTAATTATTCAATCAAATGAAATCATAAGAGAGTAGTATCAATAAGTTGTGAGAGACAAATTTTATTTACTAATAAGTTGTAACGATAAAGAGAGTGTTTTTTTCTTAAAGGATAAAGAATGTTTCTTCTAAGTTAAAGAATTCAAAACACAAAATGAGAACCACACATTTTGTTTTTCACTTGCCTCAATCATCTATGACCCGTGACGGTGAGTATATATTTACATTTTTTATTTACTTCTCTATTTACATCCATAGACAAAACCCCTTTTAAAAGTACTTAAATCACAATCTTGAAATTCTAAAGTTTAAACTATGCACTTATTTGGGACAATAAATTAGACACTATGAAGCCTTTGGGAAGAAAAAAAAAATTTGTAATAAACATCTTGTTAGACAAATCTCTCCACTCAAGGTTTTATAACTTCAAAGTTTACTTCGACTCGTTTTACTAATGTATACTCGTAGGAGTTTATCTAAAATTAAAATAATGAGATCATTTAAAGAAACATAAGAAATTTGTTATTTGAAGGTTTCTCTCATTTGAGTTTAATAAATTAATATTATAGGATGCTTTTGGTGATGCATTGAGAGTTGAAAAAATAATGAGACAATAATATTATTAGTTGATATCAATGTTATAATAAAGTGAATACTAGTAAACAGCAAAAAGGCCAAGTTTGTCTCATCTTAACCTCATTCTAACTTCTTTTTTTAATTGTTTTGCGTCTCATTTCAAGTAACAATGCACTACGATTCATTTTTTCATAAGTCACCATCATCCATCTTTGTTTATTCATTCCTATTCTACTATTATTTTTGTCATATTGTTATTAAAAAAATATTAGTAATATTAAAAGACTACAATCATGCTTCTTCAGAGGTTTGCGTTTGTTTTATTAAAGAAAATATTTGATTCCTTAAAGTCCAACCAAATAATCAAATTGGCACCAAATGGAATAAATGGTATGTTTTAATGAAAATATCAAAGTTTGAAAATAAAAAAGGGGTTATGGGCTTAAATATGTTGAGAATTTGTAAATGAAATCAGAGATAAAAAATAATCAAATATTTTCTTTCTTTCAAAAAAGAGAAATGTAACGGTAGAAGTGTAAAGAAAATTGAGTGAACCATCAAATTGATCTCTATTTTTGTAGGTCATTCTCAAATTAGTCATTGACTATATTAATATTTTAAAATAGTCATTGTCTTTGTCAAAAGTTTCTCAATTAAATCTTTCGTCATGTGACAAAAAACATAAAGATAATGATCTAATTGAAAAACTATTTAGATTATTCTAAAATATTAATAGTAAGAGACTGATTTAAAAATGTCTTACAAAGACAGACAGAGACCAAATTAATGGTTTCTTAAAAAATATAGTAAGATGTGTCAAATAGTTTAAGAGTATCAATTAACAATATTTTATATTTTAAAGTTTAATGATTGTTTGTACCAAAAAATATATATAATTAATGTTTGTTATGTTGGTCCAGGAATGTCACGATCCATGACGAAAATCCCATAAAAGGTTTGTACATTAAATTATTCTATAACCATGACTAATTCATCAATGAAAGCTTTGTGACGAAATTGCAAAAAGTTTTTGAAGAAAATGATATTATTTAATGTTTTCTAAGTAGGTTGAACTTGGGATGATGTTTACGGTGGGACATAGTGGGGCATTGGAGTAATCGTATTTTTTTAACATTTATCATCAATACAAGCACAAAGATATAGTATTAGTTATATTTATTTGTGTGTTTGTTTGTGGTTGATTGCTGATTGTTTTGAGGTGAAAAGTGACTTTACTAACGGTTAATAACTATGAAGATTTGTTTTGTTGAGATGATGTTAAACCAATTTTTTTTCTTTCGTGAGAGGTTATGTTTTTTAGTTTTTAGTGTTTTTCTTATATTTCGAAAGCCACATGGAATAGTTTAGACAGCTTTCCGTCTTTATATACAAACGTGCAATATTAAATATTGTACAACCATTAAAGAGGAAATTTCTTCCAAGCATAAGGAATGACCGACCATATAATCTATGTTCTGTCACGCTTTGAGATGGAAGAAAATAGGTTTTTTTTTTAATACTTATAATTACGTTATATACACTTTTTCAGCAACACTCTCATTCAACTTTCATGATTATGTACAAACTTTGAAGAACTATTTCTTAAGTTAAGTAAAACATGCTAATTTTGATAGAAAAACTCTCATGTGATAAAAGACAATCCATCTTAAACTTTTTTTTTTTAAGGAACAATCCATCTTAACTTAAAAGGTGCTTTAAACTCAATAAGTATTTAAGAGCTTCAATTACATTAATCACAAGGTTGAGATCATTACTTAGACCTTACTATATATTCGATCTATTATAAAATAAGTCCAACTCTATGGAAAACAAATAAATAATCAATTGTGTTTACATCTCCGACAACATAGTAATAACTATAACTTTTATATTATGCAATACTTAGAATTACCGAATACAAACTATGATTAGGTACCATAGTACATATTACAAATTTACCCTCCGCCCCCTTACACTTGATGTATTCTCTATTTCTTTGTGGGTATGAGCCATAGTAAATATCTTCCATGTACTTTTTGTTTTTTACTTTCTTTCTTTTCCCTAGAGTAAATCTACAAAGTGCCAACAAGTTTAATATAGGCAATCATAGTTTATACAAGGTAAAATCCAAATATCAACTGCAGCTAGTTAAGCAGTCTAGTTCCTGCCAATAGCCCATAGGTTTAGGCCATTCTTGTTGTTTTACTTGGTGTCTTTACTAATAACAGATATAAAGTATTGTTTCTTAACATCTCCTTTGGTACCTTGGACAAAATGACAAGCAAGAATAGAATAAGAGAAGATCGTAAAAGATCATATGCATTAGTACTAGTACGATCGCGCCTAAATAAATAATTCTCTAATTCAGTATTTTCATGTGCATTAGTACAAGCACGATCACGCCTAAATAATTCTCCAATTTGATATTTTCATACGCATTTGGACCAGTATGATCGCACCTAAGTTAGAGACTAAACATCAATAGAATTTTGTTGTTATTAATAAAAAAATTAACCATGTTAACATAAGATAAAGATCATAGATCACAAAATTTAGTTTGTGTCACATAAGAAATTTGGAAGTGGCAAATGGTACTGACAAGTTCAGGATTACAACACTAATGACAGAGAATATGATGAAATTATTCTCTTCACACATAAAACCTCACATCAGAAATCCATGTAATACTCTTTGTCCAAGTCAAACAAGCTGCACCAATTACCAAGTCAAAGAAACTGCCAAATGTTTAGATATAGCAGCCTAAATTATAAACAAACAAATGAATAAAACTAATCAGTAAGACTTATTCAGCTTAAAAACTTAACTAGTTCTAAGGTTCACTCACTCTCCCCTCACATATAAAAGCACAACAAAACCAACTCAAACCAAACATCAAAACCAAACTTCAACAATACCTTAAAAATAAATCACACTGAGAGCATAAAAGAGTTCATATAATGGCAAGGAAAAGAAAGGTTTCTGAAGTAGTTGAAGAAGGAAGCATGGTATGGGATGATATGATGAAAGAAGCTGCATCACTTGGAGGAGCTAGGCGAGTCCGAAAGAGATTTGTCGGTGTTCGACAAAGGCCATCGGGTAGATGGGTTGCTGAGATAAAAGATACCATTCAAAAGATAAGAGTTTGGTTAGGTACTTTTGATACAGCTGAAGAAGCTGCAAGAGCTTATGATGAGGCTGCTTGTTTGCTTCGAGGCGCAAACACTCGGACGAATTTCTGGCCTTGTTCTCAATCTTCAACTAGTCCTGCTCTTTCTTCAAAGATCACCAATCTCCTCCTTCAAAGACTTAAAGAAAGGAATATGAGTAACTCTTGTTCTTCCTTTTCTTCGTCGAAATACACTTCCATGTTGGGAAGCTCAGGAGAGCTTAGGGAGCAACAACGAGCTAATGATCAGGATCATCAGGAGATGCAACAACAAGTGGATGCATATGGAGAAGTATCAAAAGATTTCTCAATTGACCAGTTCACTGATTTCCTTAATGATCATGAGGATTATAGCACAAGCAACAATGAATTGATCAATGATGCTGCTCAATTCGATTACATTTCGAGTAGTTTTGAATCGTGTTTAACTGAAAACAATGGCTGCAAGGAGGATGAAATGAATATGGAATCTAAATCAAACAATGTCACACAAACTTCAAGTGGTGATAGCAATTCAGAAGATGGTGAAGAGGAAGTCAATAATGATGTAAGTGCTGATGTTCCTGATTTTCGGTTTCTCGACGATATTGCTCCAACTAGTTACTACTCACCTTTTGAGATTGCTGAGGAAATGGAAGAGCAAATGGAGACAGAAAGCTTTTGTGATGAGCCTTCAATGATTAGAGCTGTTATGAAGAGAATGAAATATGAGAGAAAATTTTCAGCTTCACTTTATGCATTCAATGGAATACCTGAATGCTTGAAGTTGAAACTTGAATCTGGAAACAATAATGGAAGAGGAATTTCTGATCAATTGAACAATCTCAAAGAAGCATGTAACAAAAATAAACTTGAGAAGAAGAAGGTGGATGAGAAAAATGAAGAAAATAATGAAACTTCAACTGAAATGGATTCTTCTTGTTTGTCAAGTAATGATGGTGATCTTTTTCTTTGGAATTCACTTGATCTTCCTCCTATTTGTTTTGTTAACTTACTTGAAAATGGTTCATTCAATTAGTAATGTCATTTTCATTTGTGCTCAATGTATGCTTAATTGCCAAGCAATTATCTAATTTGTAACACTTGTTTTGTAATATCTAATTTCTAATGAAAGTATGTTATTTCATTCATTTTTGGAACTAAAAAGTATCATTGAATCAAGTAGGTAACTCGGTTGGTGAGGTAAGAAACACCGAAAAGAGTTTCAAGCAGAAGGTCTAACATTCGAATCATGGATTTGTAATATCTAATTGAAGTGTTTTAATTTCATTCATTTTAAAACTTAGAAGTATCAATGTATCATTGAGTCAAGTAGGTAGTTCGATTTGTGAGTTAAAAGACGTCGAAGGAGTTTCAAGTAGAAGAATTTGGATTAGAACTCTAGAAACTAAAATAACCACTAACTAATTAACATTTGCATATTAAAAAAATAGAATCTCTTAGATGTTGAACTTGCATTGAAAGAATTTTTATACATTTTAGTAATTTTCACAAAAAGTTATCTCATCATCATTGGCATTCTAACCAAAACTATTATCCAATATAAATTCATGCAGCAACCTTAATTTATATATATGACAAAATAATGTGCTTGTGTTGCAATTTGATGCTTACAGTTTAATCACTAAAGTTATATGTTATGACTTTAGAAGTATAAGAGGGTTAGTTCATGTGGAGAATGAAACTGAGGCAGGACTTCAAATGATTAGCATTATTTTTTTATTTTTTTATTTTCTTATATATTTCTTTTTTTGTATACCACCAAATTCTAATGAATTAAATATCATTTGAGGAAGCTTCCTCATGCATCAAGATAGGCTCTATCACAATCATTTTTGCATAAGAACAATCAATTAAAAGCTTAAGATACAACAAAATACTGACATTAATTTAGTGTTTCCATTAACTTTTGGTAGGTTGTTTGTTTCTGTAGGCACTTAGTTCTTGCAAGAGTTGCTACATACCACAAAGAAGATACAAACAAATGCTGCTTAATTGATATATGTATTGTTAAGTTCTCTAATGGTCATGATCATTACTTCTTTTTTGTTTTCGGTACTCCCCGAACTCTCCAATAAGTGGTATTAAAATCATGGTCATGTAATTTGGCGGGGCGGTAGAAGTAGATCCAAGTGTAACAGATTAAGTATAACGATGTGGAAGATTCAGGCTTAAGGGAGGTTGTTGGAGTTCGAGTGTGAATTGTTAGTCCTACATCGACTATAAGTAAGCCAAAAAGAGATGTACAAGTCTCTTAGTCACTTTTCATATACTGAGATTATTAAGTTGGACATTTTATGTGTCTGTATCTAAGTTCGAACATATGATCTTTTCATTATTGTATGTGAGTTTTCAGATGGTGTTTGTCACTCAGAAAAGAAAGAAAATAAGTTTAATTACATTGTAAACTTCTAGTGAAATGGACTCTTCTGATTCCTCAATTAGCTTCCACGTGGTAGAAGAGCATTGAACAATGACATGTTCATTTTGGATACATTTACCATGCCCTACGCTTGATAACCAAGTCAAACTTATATCTAAGATATTTCTTCTTATTATTATAAAAATGATTAACCAACTCTCTAATTATTCGATTATTTCTAAGAAAGATGAAGCATATTCTGTTATGCTAGCAATTGATTCTCCTTATGGGAATATAAAAATCAAGCAGCACACGATGGAGAACTTGTTTGCAGGTGCTAATTCTAAAAATCTAATAATTGAAAATTTATAGTTCCATGTATTTCTTTAATCATAAATGTCATCACACTTTTTGGTGATTGGGACTTGTATATCAATAATTCAATGTTGAGGATGATAAAATAAGTTAATCGTTTAATAAAAATAAAAAAATATGTGACATTAGTCAACATTTTGTTTTTCCAATAGGCAGTAGTTAATATCAATGAGATGAATGATACCAAAAACTAAAAAATTACATGGGCTTATGAAATATATATTTTTAGCATAGATTATCTTATTTCTCATAAACAAAAACAGAATGTTCCGTTACTATATTGAAAAAAGCTGAGGCATTGTTTGGATGAGAAAAGAAAGTATAATGAAAGAAAATAAGAGGAAAGATTGGTTAAGTAATGAATGTGAGTAGAAAGTGAATGGAAAGTATGATGATAATTTTAGTTGTTTGGTATTAATGAATGTGAGTAGAAAGTGAAAGGAAAGATGTAAGTACATTTAAAAAATGACACATATATCGTGGATTAAAAATTAAAATGAGATACTACAAATTAAAAGTATAACGGGCGGCATATTCGTAAATAAAGTGGCAGCGTATTGGTAAAAAAAATCCCTGACAATACAAAATAAAATAGAAATTTATTTTTGAAAGAAAAGTAAAATACAACTATTAAAAACATAAAAATGAAGAAGAAAAAAATAAAGAAACACAAACGTTAAACCAAATATCTATCTCCCTCACAAATATGTCTATAAAGCAGGGGTATATACGTCATTTTGCTTAAAAAATGCAAGTTCCTAACTTTCTTCTCATAACCCTGTGGAAAGTTTTCTGATGGGGCCCACTCAAATCAATCTTTCCTTCCTCAATCTATGGAAACCAAACGATGGAAAACGCACATCCCAAGAAACTTTTCATCCCATAGGCTTCCACCCCTCCACTTTCTCTTGAAACAAACAAGCCCTAAGTTCTACGTAATATAGAGACGAGTCTTAAATGTCGGATCAGTGTTTCTCATCGTAAAATCTCTCTAGTTTACTACTTATTGCATTTTGGACATCTTCGCGAGAGAGTCATTTTGGCAGGGCCAGTCTAAGGGGGATTGCCACTAAAGCAAGGGTTTTAAGCCTCCGATTTTTTAGGCCTCATATTCCTATCAATCTAATTCGATGATGGTTGTTTTAAATATATTAAGACAAGTAGTGTGTAATCAAAGTTTGTAAAATTAAAAAATTAATTTATATTTGTATTATTTCAATATTATTTTGTTATTTTAAGATTTCTAACAATTGGTAAATAATGTCTAATATTAAATATTTTTTTCAACATACGCACGCACGCACGCACACACATATATTAAAAAGGTCACGCACTAACGGAGTTGATTATAGCGAAAGAGGATATACTCTCACAATGTGACAAACCAAAGTCTGAGGAGTTTTTTTTATGATAAATAATTAAAGATGTTAATGATCAAAATCTTACATTGGCATATGTGAATTTATCAACGAAGTAATTGATAGTTGATGATTTTAGGAGTTAGCTAATAGGGTAAGTGAAAATTACATATCGTACCTTTTTAAGGTTAGGAACAAGAGCTGCAAGAGCAATGAAGGTCTCTGTGAGTTTCGCTCTTCGATTTCTCTCAGCAATGATGTGATCCTCCCTACCACGAGCACAATGCCTTTTGCTTTTTGTGGTTTTTGTTTCCAAGTTTTCATTTTCCAATGAACCTTTTGAGGTTTCAGTTGAGTGATTCATATTTTCCAATTCGGTTGGAGACACTGGTATTGTTTCATTCTCTTTTGAGTTACTCGGCTTGAATTTGGGGGGATCTCAAAATATGGAATTTGAAACTGAACAGATGGAGAAAGATTTGGTGAAAGAGATTCTTTGGTTTTGTCACTATTTAGGGCCGGCCTAAGGGGGATGCCACTAAAGCAAGGGCTTTAGGCTCCCAGTTATTTTAAGCATCATATTCCTATCAATCTAATTTGTTGTTAGTTGTTTTAAATATATTAAGATAAGTAGTGTGTAATCAAACACTTGGCCGGTGTGCATGCCTCTACGCACGAGCCGGATTAGTCGTCAACCATTGGTGGGTCGGAAACCGGTGCGAAAGCCAAAAAAAGTTTGTAAAAGTAAAAAATTAATTTATATTTGTATTATTTCAATATTATTTTGTTATTTTAAGATTTCTAACAATTGGTAAATAATGTCTATATTAAATATTATTTTCAACACACGCACGCACGCACATACATATATTAAAAAGGTCACGCACTAACGGAGTTGGAGTTGATTATAGCGAAAGAGGATATACTCTCACAATGTGACAAACCAAAGTGTGATTTCTAGTTGACAAAATACTCATTTATTTAGTCTCTGACACGCATCGTATAGAATTACTTTCGATTAAAGGAACTTATGGAATTCTTTTCTTAATTTTGTCTTATTCTATCTAAACGCATATAAAAGGCCTCTGTTTAAATTTTGCTTTAGGCCTTAAAATAAATTAGGCCGACCCAGCAGTTTGGTCATAATTGAATTGAAAAGTTGAAGGTGTTTAAATCATTTTCATTTCACAAAAGTGCCTCTTAGATATGGAGATTTTTATGTGGCCTATAAATAAATAAAAAATTGTCAGTTCGAATCCCGGCTGCCAAAAAAAAATCCAAAACTTCTCTTCTTTTAAAAAATCCAAAATTTCTCCGAAGTTCTATATTTTTTTTACAATTAATCTATGATGGTTTTGATTAAATCCCGCTCCAAAAAGACCTTAATTAACATTTAAGGTTACACAATTTTGTTAAATTAAACTGGTTTTTACCATTCAATGATGTCAAACTGTATCTACGATCACATGAAACATATTATATATCTTTATCCACCAAAAGTGATAACACATAGAAACATAACATTAAGAAAGCGCATATTTTGGAGAACGAAGAGAAAGCTTAATATCACAAATGTTCAATGATGAACATGATTTAGAATTCACGGGGGGCACACATTGCATTATGCTGTTTGATTGAGAATGGTGAGGTTAAAGATATATAGTGTAAAAAAAAAAATATGACGTAGAAATGTCGGTTATCCTAAAATCACTTAATTCAAAATTTGCTCTTCAACTTTGATGATTTAAATTCGATACTCTGACACATCGAAAATACAAAAGATATGACATAGAGATTATCATAAAAATTTTGGTCCTATTTGATATGATGGCCAAAAGTGAACTTCACAATCATAGATCATTTTCTTTCAAAAAAAAATAATCATAGATCATTTTAATAGTGGTTCATACTAATTATGTCACCCATAACCAAACCCATCTTAACTCCTACATAGTTTTATTTTTATTTTATTTTTTTGGAATATACATAGTATGTTTTTGTTTATACATTCTTATCATCAAAAGGTTACAAACTTAACCAAATTTAGCATTCAAATGACAAGCTTCAAATTTTCCCTTCTAAAGTCTTTGTCACCATGTTTGAATCATTATCACTATTGTGAATCTTTTCAAACTCTAGCAAATTAGTATCCTGAAAATCACAAATTCAATGTCACCACACATCAATTGTTTATAAGTTATATCTAACATAGAAAGTAAAATTCATTCTAAGATGGATACACTCAAATAATATAAGCAATGCCAAACAAACCTCTCTTGAGAAAAACCTAGTTGATGTATAAAACATTTCATCCAAACATCGAGAGAAAATCTTTGCAAGATTTTGTGGTAGTAACCAACTTAGACTCGAAAGTATATAGAACAACACATTTTTGCAATCTAGACCATCTAAGCCGTAGCTCCTCCTCCTCCTCCAGCTGTAATCATAGTTAAATAGATTGAAAAGGGAAAAAAAACAGAATAGATTTTATAGAATCAAAGCAAAATTTTCAACAAAAATAAAAAAGTAAAGTGCAAAAGCTTGGGCAGTGATGTTGCTAGTAGACTTTCATCTTACTAGCCAAAGAAGGGTTTTTAGGAAAATAAAAATATGAAAAATCCAACAAAACATGAAACTTTTTAGCCTCATTTTGCAATGGTTCAGCAAATTGTTAGATTTTTTTTCTAATAATGATTGTGCACTACAATCAATTCTAATTTTATGTTTAACTAAGCTAATGTTAATTTTGATTGGTTTGATTATGCTTAGGTTTTATAGTGTTTGATCAATTTGTAATGTACTTTAGACACTTAATTATGGTTCAAGTGGGTAACAATGTAAGCCATAACCTTCCCATGATGGGAGGTATCTAGTTTTACGTTGTTAGGTGATTGCTCTATAATCTCTTTAGATTGATCAATCTCTAAAATAAGACAATCGAAAATTACATCTTGATCCAAAAAACAATGATTAGGTCGTAACTTCCGATAACCTATAAAGCAATTACCACATTATTACTATAAATACAAGATAGAATATTAAAACAAGAATTATCATTTCTTAAAAAAAAAAAAAAAAACAAGAATGATCATGAACAAATTGAAAACCAAAAAATAAGTAAAACCCAAACCTTTTTGGCTTGTTGCACTTTATCTAGTGGTGATGGCATTGCCAAATAATGAGGCAGAGAAATTTGGAACCAAGGGTGCTGGTGTATTTCAAGTATGGTAATCCTCTTCATAGGATCCACCTCAAGCAGCTTTGTAATCAAATCACTAGCACCAGGTGATAAATAACTAGGAATAGTGTATATACCACCCTATGTAAAGATGAACACAGAAACATAATTAAATCTCTTAATTTGTTGACAATATAATGGAAGAGACAAACTCCATTGGAATAAAGGAATTCTCATAAAGAAGTATCTCAAAGGTATGAATACCACAATTAACCACACAAAATTGAACTACCTTACATGTTAATAATCCTCTCAAAACAAAGTTAATAATATTTTTTTTATCTAAACATGCTAATAATAATTAAAAAAGTTATCTATTTGGGGTTAGCTTGATATCTTAGAATTTGCTCTTCTCAAGATCTTAGGTTTGATTTTCTCTGATGTCAATTTCGGTGGACAAGTCCATAAAAGCTTTGTTTTGGCTTAAATTGAGGCCCTCACAAGTGGGTGATGGGATTGGTCTCCTCGGATTAGTTGATTATTGGATACCGAGTTTTTTAAATAAAAATAATAATAACAATTATTAATTCTATTAAAATTATTATTATTGTTGTTGAAATGTGTCTCAAAATTGATGTTGAAGTTTGGAGAAATCATGGCACGTGAGCATGGATTGTGGCATGATTTTGGGTGTGTTTCTGGGAGGTTGTCACTGGAAAAATCGTGGCACGATGTAGTGTATAAGTTCGAGTATTGTACTATTACCAACTTCAACGTGGCACGATAGGCTGGTAACGCTGTACGATGCCGCGGGGTCTGAACATTGTATAAGACTTCATTTTTCATGTTTTTTAGGGAGGCTTCAAGAGAGAGAAACTTGGGAAATCAATGGAGGTAACATTAGGGTTGAGAGTCTTTGGTGAGGGTTCTCTTGAGTTGGGAAAGATTTGTAAACACCTAGGGTGAGTGAAAATCATTGAGTGACTTGTTCATTGGAGAGATTGGGAAAATAGTAGAAGTTAATTTCTTGTAACCATTTTATATCTTTTTGTAAATAAACTCACTGATAGTGGATTGGAGAGATCAATATCTGCCCCAAAGTAGGTGGACCAAACTAGGTAAGCATTTCTTCGTGTGTTTGTTTCTCTTCTCTCTTTATCTTTTGCTTGTAGTTTTGTGTTTTTCACTTGATTCTTAGATTATATCTAAGTTTGTTATTGTTGTTTGAAGTTACTTTGATATTGATTACTACTTTATTTTACTCCACACATTTAAGATTATTGGTGTGAGTTTTGAGTCCGAATTCACAACAATTATCATCAATGTGTACCTTTATTTTTTTGTAGAGGGTGGGAATATTTTCATCATCAAAAGGAAGAGCACCGCATAGAAGTGCATACAGTAACGTACCACAATTCCAAATATCTACTTTGGATCCATCATATAACTTCCCAGAGATAACCTGTGAAAAATAATAGTTTGATCAAAACAATTTCCTCAATTTTTTTATAAAATTACAATCCAATTTTTCTTTAAAATCAAACAATACAAACCTCAGGAGCTGCATAGTTAACACTTCCACAACGTGTCTTAAGTAACTGACTATGTTGCATTGTGTTGCTCAAGCCAAAATCAGTAATCTTGACATTGAATTTTGAGTCCAAAAGTATAGTTTCTGGCTTTAAGTCTCTATGAGCCACCATATTGTTGTGACAATGCTCTACCCCGGAGATTATCTGATTATGTTACAAGCACTTAATTAAGTTGTTTATCCAAACAGGATCAAATGTCCATCATTCATGTGGTAGGGAGAATGATGGAGAGAATCTAAATCCGTAGAGTTTATACCTGCTGAAAAAATTTGCGCGCTTCATCTTCGTGCAACCTACCCTTTTCTACTATATAATCAAAAAGCTCCCCAGATTCCATATACTCCATAATAACATATATATTTGTTAGGGTTTCTATCACCTCATAAACTTGTATAATGTGAGGATGCCTTAACAATTTTAAAGTATTAATTTCTCTTCTTACTGCAACAAATTGAAGAATTAAAATATCGTAAGCAATCTTCAAAAAAAAAAAAATTGAAAGCATTTAAAATCAACTCTACAATTAAATTTCTAGTGCTCATAAGGTGTTTGTAATTGATTGACAATGTAAAAAGATTAACATTGATTGTGCATCAAAATTAATCACTAAGTTTAATAACTATACATAAATAGTATAATCATATTTCATTATATTGGTACTGACAATGTTACTTCTCAAAATCTATTGACCCTATGATTATGAAATATGTTTGAACACATGCATAATTTTTTTACAATAATACTCTCTCCGGTTCTATTTATAAGAAACTTTTAGGTCAACAAAACATGATGTATTTGGTTAAGAATTTGGATCGAATATATCGACTTTTATTGACCAAAACGTCTTTTATAAATAAGATCGGAGGGAGTAGTTACCATACTCGAAAATTGTTGATATACAAATGACATGGTACCTTTTTCTTCCATTTGTGTATTCTCTGTCCAACGGCAATCAATGAGATATATGGCAACTTTTTCACCAGTCATTACATGCTCTGCTAACCTCACCTTGCCAAAGGACCAATTGTACAATGTCTTCACCAATTTATAATTTGTTAGACATATGTCTACACTTCCTCCAACACTGCTATTTGATCCGTCCATTTTCAAAATCTAGAGGAAATTTCAGGGAGGAAAAATTAATGCAAAATTAAACACATAAACATGGATGTACACATACAAAATAGATTTAAGACTTTCACAGACGCGTTTCTTTGCTGACTAGAGTAAATATTTAGCGAGTGTGACAGAATTAAGGAATAAAGTGATAAAATCGTAGATTATTTTATCCACGACTAATCATAAGATTTATTGTTCAAACAATTGTCGTTAAAAAAAATCAATGTGATTTGTCATGATAAGAGAACAAGAAATTTTTGTTATATGAATAAAGAACTCTTGTAACCATTTTTTTCATTAATATTTTACAATGTCAATCAATTAAAATGATGAAATCATTAGAAGTATTTCAATTTAATCATAACTACTTTGAAGTCACGTATACGATTGCTTATGATTTGTTGAGCATGTAGACGTTTTATAACAACAATCAAAATTAAACTCTTTCTGAATTAGTATTAGTTGTATTATGATTAATAATATGTATTTTAAAGAGAAAAACGAATTCCATTTAGCTTCTAAAAAAACTATAATTATAATTACTTTCATTCGTGAATAAAAAGTTGTTTTTATTATTGTGATCAAACAAAAAATGACTTTTGCTTTGTATAAAAAATAAAAATATTTACATAGATTGAAAAAAATGTTCTGTTCAAAAGATTAATCAAACAACTCAAAATTCTGCATACGAAGTTTCATATGGGAAAAATTAAATAAAATAAGTTTACAATTGAATCTGCTAATTTACTGAATGGTCAAACAGGCTAAATAAAATGGTCAATTTCTTGGGAAAGTCTAAAATGGATCATCAAATTTGAAGGTAAATCCTAGCCTAGAGTTCAAAAGTTTTGAAGGATTGCAGTTGCCTAAACATTATGATAAGAAATTAACATTAGAAATTAACAAAAGGGAAGGAACTAATATGAGTACAGTACCTGTAGAAGAAACTAATAATGATTGAGTTTGAGGAAACAGTGGGAAATTGGAAGAATCTACAAGTCAACCACACATAAATTCTTTTTTCAAGGGAACAACACATATACATATGCATATGATGATATAAAAATTAAATGAAGATAAAACAAAAACTAAAAAACAGCTATGTACTAACCCGTTTGTTAAACTTTTATATGTGATGGTCGAACCCGTTTGTGTGTATGAGTATAGGCTAATTCTTTTTTATTTCCTTTCACTTTGTATGTAAACTTTGAGGTCTTTGTTGACACACTTTGTGCTTACAAGGACTCTATGTTAGTGTTAATATATTTCATTTTTCTTTTAAAAAAAAAAAAAAAAACAGCCATGTACTAATTTTATTTTTGTGGTGAGCGGGGTTTGAACCCCGAACCTTGCATATATCATGCATTGTTTCTATCAACTGAGTTAAACTCACGGGTACATGAGATCATGCGACGAAAACAAAGAAAGTGGTAATTTCTTTTTTCTAATTGGTTTGCGTCTCTTTTCAGGTAACATGGACGTACCGTTGATTCTATCGACTCGTCATTGTTCATATTTATTTACTTTTCCACTTGTTATGTTGTTGTTGTTCTCATTCATCATGTTGGTTTTCTCATTCATCATTTGATTAAAACAAACTAAATCATACAGTTACAAGTTCTTTTGTTATAAAATTTGATTTCTTTTGTTTGCGTTGTTTTTGTAACCTTGTTAAACAAGTGCCATGAGTTTTCATACACCATTCTAAATGTCTCAACCATTTTAAAAGAAATTATATTCCTCTTTTCCATTACCTACCATTTCCTATAAAATCTGGACCATTTTTCAATTTATGTGTCACCGGGTCATGTTAATCTTCTCGTTTAACAACACTACATTAACAGTAACATACAGAATACAACTAAAAGAAAAAGGTATACAAACATCTAATCAGATCTCACAACAGTGTTATTGGCATGGAGATATGCTTGCTTAAGAACAACTCCAAATCTAAAAAAATTAGGCACTCTCACATGTTTTTTTCTTCAAGATAAAATGGTTTAATTTTTTTTATTTTTTTTGAAGGAATATAAAATGGTTTAATGATGTTGAATGGTGTGGTTAATTTATTCCATCACTAAATTTTCTTCATTGTTGTGGATGTGCCCAAATAATTTTATTTGTATTTGTATCTATGGAAGACTATCTCATTGGCATGTTAACAAAATACGCATAACATGTTAAAATATGTAAAATATTTTAACCCTGGCAAATAAATTTTTTCTCCAAAGACATCCATCCATCCATACACAAACTTCTAAATCGAACCAAATACATGATGAATACAAACTTGTCGATCTTAAAATATTTACAAATCACAACCAAAAAAGCATTCTACCAATAAGTTTTTTTTATTTAAAAGAAAAACAATAATAAAAGTAACAAATATGATCAGTTATTTTACACAAGCATACCAGCAATGTAATGCAAGGCGAGTGGGGAGAAAAAGCTAATCTGCAAGCTCATGTTCGACGCAGATTAAGCAAACAACCCCACAGCTTCCGGGTAATAAATTGTCAGTTACAACATTAGGTTCAATGCCATAAATATGTCTAATGAGGAATATTTCTTCAAATAAATTCCCAGAGATTTCACAGGATTGAAAAACACAATTCACTGTGAAAAGGGGAGTGAATACCAATTATAGGATTGCCCCATAATCATGATCAACCGATGAAAAACTGGAGGTATACTAGAAAGTACAAATATAAGTTCAGCCCATACTGGAAGGAAAATTATATGTACAACATAAGCTTATTCACATCAAGTCCCTCATGCGAGTGCACTATATTTGCACTACAGGACACGAAGCTGCGCAAGGAAGGCAGCACAGAGATCCAGGAAAAGAAACTGGGGTCCCTCAAGCCTTTGAAGATCAAGCAGATATTTCTCCTGAGTTTTGTACAGCTGTAAAAGATATTAACAGAGGTTTGAGAATGTTCATGAAAAAAAGTACAGATAACTTGGTCATCAAAAAGAGAATATCAATCTTCAGACATAAAAGTAAAGCTATGAAGTGTGTAATTGTTTTCCTGTTAGCATTATAATTCGCAAGCTTGTAAACAGAGAAGCGATAACTAACTATGAAGCATTGACACATACACTGAATATGACACATAACACTAACACGTAAGTACCAATAAGAATTTAAAAATGAAAGTGATAGAATTCAACTCCGACACAAGTTGGACACCAAACACACTTTTAATATAAAGTACCGGTGCTACGTAGACAACTAGTTCGTTGGACACCAGACACACTATCAATATAAAGTACCGGTGCTACATGGACAACTAATTCAATCCTGGCTAAATGCGAGTTGGCCTCTTTTCTAATAGATTCCAAAACACAATATTTCTATAAGAAATTATTTGATTGCATGCCAAAAGAACCAAAATATAGCAACAGCCAACAATGACTTAAGCATGTCAATCAAATTGTCTAGTACTATAAAATAGGAGGTTGGAGGAAGAATTTTTTTTTTTAAGACCCTTCAACTTGGGGTTCAAACTACTAATGTTTAGCAAAGGGTTCTTGATGTTCATGTAAATCAATGAATGACAATGAAAAAGTTAATACCACACCAGTAATTAAACAATTCGTTTAAATCGAAATGCAACATAGATTAGGGTTTATCGGGATAACTACCTGCAGTTCAAACTTGACTACAGTTGTCTTAGGAACAACTTCGTTCTCAATAATGCTGTCATTTCCTCCATGATGACCAGGGATGCCGACGGCCCATCTGCACTTCATGTTATAGGGTCCAATTTTTTTCCAACAGACATTCAGTTCTTGCAGAGCTTTAAGGACCTCGGTCATTATTTCACGAGGCTGGGCTCGAGACTGTCACATATCAACAAAAAGAACCAACAGCTTAAAGACATCAGTTACAGGTAACTATTAAAACAGGTACATCAAAACATAAAAAATTTCAGATAACAACTATTGTTAATGACAGCAGATTAATACCAATAATGTCATGTGTTTACACCCAATGTGAAAAAAAGGAAGCACATAAGTAACACCTTCAATCAATAAATTTGATAATTCACTCTCTAAAGTGGCACAGAAACAGTTGAAACAATCACAAACATCCAATAATTATTTCATTAAAAGCCACGAATTGTTGCTCGTGATGGTGGAGTGAATTAAAGATGCCAAGCAAAATAAACGGTTACAGAATTCGGTTTCGACATAAAAAAACCAAACAAGTAAATGCTGCACCTGAAGCCCAAGGGCCCATTTTCTCTCAGCAGGGAACTGTTGCCTCATTCCTACTCCTTGGTAATCCATATATCCTGGAAAGCGGTGTCCAACGACTGGAGAAGCAACTTCACCGGAGTGGATACGGTTCAAACCAGAATCCTGAGCAGTCATATCATAAAACCAAAATTATAGACCTTTGCATAATCCTGTTCTAAAAAGATATGGAGAACGAAATAAAATATCAAGAATAGGAAACCTAAAATTTCCATGGTAAAAAACTACATAAACAACTATGATCAAGCTAAATATAAGTTTTACACGCACAATTTACATGTGGGGATATTATTTAGAGTATACAAGCAATTTTGAGACTACTGCATATTTCACACAGGGATATAATTTAGAAGTAAGTTAAACATGCGTCGTATCAACTATAAGGAATAAGACAAATGACTGAATACAGACAACTAATGAAATTGTTAAGTAATTGAAGAGAAAACAAACTGACCATTGTCTCTTGAAACTCAGCTCCGAGATAGCCAGTGGAGACACGATAACGGTTGTCCAATAACAAATAGTAAGTCACAGTACCCTGAAATAAATTGATGCAAGTAATAAGAAGCAATCTGGCAGGCACGTAAGTATGTGTCTATGTGAAAATGAATGGGACAAACCTCATTTTGTACCCTGTTCTTAAGGGACTCAACCAATGGTTCCCTAGCAAATCCCCTATTAACCACCTCCTGAAGAATCTCCTCGTCAATCTGCAAAATCACGACATTGGTTGAAAAAATTTAGGACTCATTAACACAAGCACCATATTGTATGCAACACATGTAATTATGAGCTTCAAAAACAAGCAAAACCAATTGCAATTCTAGTGTGCCGCAGAAATGCAAAAAGAAAGCAGAACCCATAAAAAAAAACACAAACCTTTTTGGCCTGTTGTAGTGTATCTGGTGGTGGCACAGCCAAATATCGAGGCAGATGAAGTTGGAACCATGGGTGTTGGCGTATCTCAGGTATGGTCATCCTTTTCATGGGATCCACCACAAGCAGCCTTGGTATCAAATCTCTGGCACCAGGAGATAGATGACTAGGAAGAGTATATATCCCACCCTATAACAAATGAGAAGAGGACTACTTCAGAAGCAAAATAAAAACTATTTCTAAAGAGCATCATTGAAGAGATAAATAATAAACCTGATTTGTGTGATGGGGTTCTTAAAAAAAGCCATCCAATGGGTTAATTCAAAGTTATTATTAATGGTGCACTTTAAAACATAAAACTGAACTATGTTACATAATGAAATATCTACAGCAATATAGATCATGCATCAGAGCTCGGACAGAAAAGAATCGTGAGATTGTGTAATGAAATTAGTGCGAAATCGATGGATGAGAAGAATGGTATAAGTTCCACATCGATAGATGAGTAGAATGGTATAAGTTCCACAATCTTGATAGGTTCAAGAAAGAAACTGGCAAAAACTTTGGCATATTTCCCCAATTTTTCTTCTGTGTGGAGCATGTCTCCTTTTATCATAAGAGCAGAGAGGATGATGAAGACTCCCCTTTCATCAGTAATGAAGAAAACCAAAATTGAAAGAAAAAAAATGCATATAAAAAAATCAATCTTCTAACTCAGAAATGAAGAAAACCAAATAATAAATTAAAATACTTTGTAAACAAACACTAGACTGGACTGGACAAGGCAAGGCAAGGCAAGACTGATGCAAACATAGCATAAGTATTCAAAATTGATGGAGAAATTCATAGATGATAAGATAATTTCAGAACTCGGCAGAGTATAACAAGTTCAAAATTGATGGAGATATTGACAAATCAAAAGGTTCAAAATTACTAAAGACTGAAGAATGGTGGGAGTGGGTTCCTCTAGTGGGAGATGGATTCAGCTTGGTAAAGTTTTTTACCTAACAAAGTTGGGTTCTTTCACCTCAATGACCTCTTGGGCTCATTGCAAACTGGCAACAATGGATCTGTCTGTGTTTTCTAGTTCTGATTTTGTTATGGGGTTGAGACTCAATATACCATGACTCACCTCCCTTGCAGATGGGTATATGGTGGGATTTTAGATGTATCTCTGGAGTTGAGTGCTGCAATTTGGAGGTTAATGTTTATTGTCTAATTCATGAGGATAGAAAAAAGGTGTACTGTGGAGCCTTATCAATGACACAGCTGTTGCATCATGGGCTTTTGTAAGACACTAAACTATTGTAATTGGGGTTTTGTAAAATGATAACTGTTGTCATTTTAGGAATGCCTCAAGAAAATAAACAGCCTAGGGTGGTTATTTTCAAACCTCCTCAAACATGCGAGTCAATAAGGGTGTCTTTGATATGACTGTAAGAGAGAAATAGAGAAGAGAGTGAAAGAAGAGAAATAGTGATTTTCTCTTTTCTCAGTTAGAAGAGAAATAGAGAAGAGAGAAGTAAAGCTGATGGGGCCCACTTCTTTTTACAATATTGGAAAGCATGTACGACCTAATTTGAAAATACAATTCATATTAAATGCAAATAATTTTAGTAATTATGTATGAAATTATGAAAATGCATGTTATTTACTAAATTTGTATGTTATTGACAACAATAAGTTGATAAGTATTCCATAATAGGAGATTCTATTTTTATAAACGTAACGTAAAATATTATTAATGTGAATACAGAAAGAAAAAAATATATATTTATATAAACATGTCTAAAAATACAACAATTAGTTGATAACTATTCCATAATAGAAGATGATATTTTTATACAAATAAAAATATTATCAATGTGACTACATAAAGAATCAATATATTTATATAAAGATATCTTAAAAAACAAATATCCCTTACAAGGAAATAATTAATAGAAAAAATTATACTAATAAATTAAGTAATTTAATTTGATGAGAAATAAAATTTATACAATGTGCCTGTCAGAAAAATTTATACAATGTGAAATTGTGTATACAGTTTGAAAATTATTTTACTAACCATGGCACTTGATGGTTCTTTACCAAACAAAGGAACAAAAAACAACCGACTATTTTTTGTCAAATAAAAAAAAAACAACAAATCTTTTGATGTGTAGAGTCGATTTGTGGCATCGTACAGTTCTATCATCTCTAAGATAATTCGCAAATTTGATGATTATTTTATTAACCATGGCACTGATGGTTCTTTAACTCCCACATGTTTTCCTTTTGTCCATCTTCATCTGTGGCAACTGATCTCAATTAGTTTAATACAATTATTGTTTTCGTTGGTGTTGTTGTTAATATGTGATAGACTTGGCTCATTGAGGATTATTTGTTCTAACAACAGTTAATAATGTACTAGTAATATACTGATTCAATGTTTAACCTCGTGTTGTTTCTCAAAACAGACTTATCTATGCAACAGGGGATGAGTTAAGCCCAAACCCAAAATCCAATCAATATGACATGGCAGTGGTGGGTAATAAAATCTACTGGTCCTTGCAAACTCACAAAACAGAGGAAAAACAAAAAGAAATTATACCTTTATTTTTTTGAAGAGGTTGGGAATATTTTCATCATCAAAAGGTAGAGTGCCACAGAGAAGTGCATATAAAATTACACCACAGCTCCAAACATCTACTTCAGGTCCAGCATATAATTTCCCAGAGATAACCTACAAAAAATAACAGTTTGACCAAGAACTGAGAATCATAGGAGGAAGAAAATGTAGATTATCAAAATGAACATCAACAATAGTAACTTGTTGAATTAAAATTTAAAATCCATAGACGTACAAACCTCGGGAGCTGCATAGTTAGGGCTTCCACAACTTGTCTTAAGAAAGTGACCATCACGCATGATGTTGCTCAGGCCAAAATCAGCAATTTTGACACTCCATTTTGAGTCCAAAAGTAAATTCTCAGGCTTCAAGTCTCTATGAACTACCATATTCCTGTGACAGTACTCCACACCAGAGATTATCTGCATTCAAAGTAGAAGTTTGATTAAATACGCCATGACAAGTATAAGCTTCTCAAGTACGCAAAAAAAGTATATATACCTGCTGGAAAAAACTGCGGGCTTCATCTTCTTGTAGCCTGCCCTTTTCTACAATGTAATCAAAGAGCTCTCCGGATTTCACATACTCCATCACAACATAAATGTCTGTTGGGGTTTCCACAACCTCATAAAGGCGTATGATGTGATGGTGCATGAACAATCTTAAAATCTTAATTTCTCTTCGCACTACAACAGATTGAAGAAAAAAATTATTGTAAGCATATTTAATCAATTAAGACTTGGCTGAAGCAAAAACACAGAATTTGAAAACTACAGCGTAAGAAAATCAATTATCAATCTCCAAAAACACACACAATATGTTTTTGAACCTAAAAATAAAAAATTACAGAAAAATAATGGAAAAAACTATAAACAATTAAAATCAAGTCCTGCAATTTTATAGAGTATGAGTCATAGTTATGCAAGGGATCCATACCCTTTTCTTCCATTTCCATATTTTTTATCTTCCGGCGATTGAGAATCTTAATGGCAACTTTGTGCCCAGTCAATACATGCTCCGCAATTTTTACTTTGCCAAAGGAGCCAATTCCAAGTGTTTTCCCCATTTTATAGTTCCGTAGAAATGCATTCACATTTCCACCACCAGGTCCAGCTGATCCATCCATTGTCAAAATCTAGAGGAAAATTCAGAAAGAAACAATATGAAACTCAGACTCAGAAGCATATGAAAATGGATACACGCGTAAAATACAGATTGGAGCCATCATTGGATATGAAATCTAATACATAAATGAGAGGATCATATGCAAAGTGATTAAAAGATGGCAACAAATCTGATTGGTGTCGACAGCATAATTTTCCTCTAATAAGTGATGAGCTCTAATCGTGTTTTAAAACACATTTAATGATTTACTTTATTCAATATTTTAACTTTATACAAAATTGTAAACACAATAGAAGAGTTAACAAAAAAGAAGAAATACACGCATCATATACGCCAAAGAGCGAATCTAAAGCACCAAGGTAACACGTCGAGGCGTTGTCCCTTTAAGTTAGGTGCATGCCCATGGGACCTTTGGCAAGCGTTACTAGTTCAAGCAAGGCATAATTTTCTTAATTGGCACCTGATAAAGGACCACCATTCTAATTTGCTAGTTTTGATTCTAATAAGGTAAAACAATCCAGCTGACCGTTAAAAAAACAAACAAACTGTAAGGTCTTTGGCACTTTTCTTCAATTCGATATACAAATTATCAGCATCTCTCGCATAAATACCACAAAAACCCACTAGGGTTTTGACTTTAAATCCACGTTTAGTTGGTGTACAAAATTCTACCTACCAATATAATACAATGGAAGAGCTAACAGAAACGAGGAAACCGACACATCAAATACACCAAAGAGCAATTCTAACGCATGAAGGTAACGCACCGAGCTATTGTCCCTTTAGGGTAGGTGCATGTCCGTGGGACCTTTGGCAAGCGTTACTAGTTCAAGCAAGGTATTCCTTATAACCACGTCCTAATTTGCTCATTTTTTATTCTAATAAGGTAAAACAGCCCCGCCAACCGTTAAAAAAATTATGAAACAAACTGGTACGTCTTTGGCGCCTTTCTTCAGTTATAGATACAAATCATTAGCACCTCTCGCAATAATACCCCCCAAAAACCCTCGAAGGTTTTGACCATTAATCCACCTTTAACCACACCATACTCCCCTCTTCTCAAAAACCTTCACCTTAGATAAAAAAAAAAAAAAACCATATTTTTTCCCTTCCACTACACTTGCAACAAATTTTCACTCAATAACATGAACCCTCCTCAATCACCATATTCTTTTACTTCTCAAAAACCATCATCTCATACAATTACCTCAATTTCTTTCAATTTTCTACACTAACCTTAACAAAATTCAGTGATTTTTTTCCATCTACAATAACACAATTAACAATAAACACATTTCAATTAATAATAATTGAGTAAAAAACTTCAGAAGCTAGAATTGAACGAATTCAAATCGAAAAAAAAAAAATCAAATCATAAAAATCAAATCTTTGCACGATAAATTCAGAAATTCATTAACGAAGCAATCCAGATTCAAAAATCAACGAATCAAAGCGAATAACAAATTCACGAAAAGCGGAAAGAGAGAGAGAGAGAGAGAGAGAGAGAGAGAGAGAGAGAGAGAGCTCACCAGAAATTAGAGAGAGATCGAAGTTGCAGAGAGAGAGAGAGTGAAGAAAAAACCCTAAAAAGGCGAAGAATGAATGAAAAGAAACGTGACGATGATTGAAGAAGACGCCAATTAAACGCAGCGTTTTGCACTCTTTTTCCGTTTTTTACATTCCCAAGTTGGTCCTTGTCTTTTTTATATTTTTTGTTTGTTTGTGGTAAGAATGGTGCTTAAGAATATGTTAAGTTTTTATCCTCGTGATCTTAATTCAGTTGGTATGGACAATGCATAAAATATGTAAGATCTGGCTTCAAACCTTGGCCACCACTAGAAAAAAAAATATGTTAAGTTTTTGTGAGACGTATGAGTTGAGTTTCAATTTTTTAATTCTTTACTTATTTATTTTAAAGGTAAAATTTTATCAATTAGGTTGTTTGATATAGTTTGTCTTTAGAAAATTTTAGATAAGTTATCCATTATAATTCATTACGTCAAATAAAGAATTCTAAAATAGAAAATCGTTAGAGTATACGTGATTGATTTAAATTGGTTGTGAGGAACTCACACATAATGATATGTGTAATGTGAATCGATTTGTCTCATTTGTACTATTGTGGTCGAAGATGAACTCTATTTTTATTTCAATGTGAACACCCTTGTGAATCCTGGTAGGTTGCAGGTTTGGGCAGATTGTTTCATAACAAGGCTATTTGGCTTAACGATTTGACGAAGTTGGTGTCTATATTTGTGTGCATGGGGATCAAAATATGATTGTGAGGAGCTTGTTATGCTTTTTTGGTGTATTTGGAGAAAAAAACTGTACTGATATGGTGTGGAATAACAACAAACAATCTTCGGCTCAGGTTGATAAGTTACCTATTAATTTATGACAATATTGGTTGGAGGTTTATCAATGTTGACATAGCAGAAATGTTGATAGGTAACCTACTGGCTCCTGGTTGGAGAGACCTCCTTACAGTTGGCTTAAATGCAACGTCGATAAGGGTTTTCATCTTGACGTAGGTATCACTTCATAGGGATGTTATGTGTAGAACAATGACAATGTTTTTATTCTATCTCAAACAAATTAGAGATCTACCACGATGCCAATAGCTGACGAGGAAACTTGTACACTATTGGATGCAATTAATAAGGTCATTAACAAAGGTTGAGACCATGTGGTGTTTGAAAATGATTCTCAAATTCTTATTAAATATTTACTCTCGCAAAGAAGGTGTTTCCAAAATTAGTTATAAAGTTTCCATCATTATTACTAATTTGTCTTAATTTTCTAATTGTGAAGTAAAGTTTCTTAGATTGTAAACAAAGGTGATTGATCTATTGCGAGGACAAACATTTCTTGAACTAATCATCGTATTATTTAGATTATTTCCAAACTAATTTTGATTAATGATATGAATTAAGCTTCTTTTGGTATGAAAAAAACTTCCTATTAATTTTTCAGAAGAGGCCTAGAGTTAACATTCACTGTCCGAAAAAACAATAGTATGTTATTTTAAAGTGAAATGACGTTGTAGAACTTACTAAACAATTTTAGAATGGAATTAGATTGTCTTCATTGATATAAGAGAATATTGGAGTCAAGACTCGTGAATAAAAAGGAGATGGGAGGAATTTTCAATATGAAAATGGGAAAGAAAAAAGTTTAAGTGATGTTTGAAACATGTGAGAGAACATAAAAAAAAATGGAAAAAAATATTTTATCATCAAATTTCATCATAATATTAATTGGAGATATTTAAAAATGACATAAAATAAAGTGATATAATAATATTATGATGTAATATAATAATATTACTCTTTATACTCTACTTTATTTTGTAATGACAATCATAAAAAAATTATTGGAAAGTAATGGAAAAACATAACAATATATACAAGATGTGATGAATTGTAACACTAGCCACATTTCTAACAAGTACATAACTAATTGTACACAAACAATTGCAATGAATGAAATATCATAAACATTTTAGAGTAAAAAAAGTGATGAATGGGAAAAAGGTTCATGTGTCATCAACTATGCAAAGAAAACGAGATCTATTATTTGTCGAAAAATGATGACAAATCTAAACAATGAGTTATGACTAAAGTAAATACCTACATACTTTTGAAAACAACTTTAAATAGGAATAACAATTCATATTATATATATTTTTTTAAATAAACAATTTATATTATATTTGTATTTTAATGTTAATATTGATTTCAATATCAAAACTTAATCGAAACAATAGTTATTGCACTTAATCAACAATATATCAATGTTAATATCGTTAAACAATTCTATTGAATGATCATTTAAAGTTCATCCGTGCAACATCATCAATAAAATTCTTTTCACGTCAAACCATAACTATTGATTTCAATTTGTTATAGAACAAAACATATAGCTTGATTACAGTTACAAACATGAACAAGAATATAATAGCAACAATAGAAAGAATTGAGAGAACAAATCACTATGTTTCAATTTATAATTTAATCTATCTTCACTACCACTAATTATTTATTTTTTTGACAAAACACTACTACTAATTCTTAAAACATCTTACATTGTTGAATATTAGTTGAGACTTTAAGACGTTTATCATTTCTATATTATAATAACAAGTCTTCAGTAATTTAAGACTTCATTAATTTTCTTAACAATCGATGTGTCTAGGTTCTTAATGAACACATTGTCTGATCCACTTTTCCGAACACTTGGATCGCATTGAGAAAATATGATACAAATAGGTTCCTCATTTAGATGAGTAAAGTTGAGAAGTTTCTTAATATTGGATGCATCTTAAGCATCAATGAAGTTGACATAAGTGTAACCAAGAGAGGATTGCCTAGATAAAAAAACTGAGTGACTTGGCTGAATAGATAAAAATAACTGTCATTCATTCACACTCCCTTTTAGATTGCCAACGTAAAGCGACGCATTCACAAATGGTCCTTGGTCAAGCCACCACAGTCAAAGACTGAACCATCGGTGATGAAATCGCAACCATTCCGTTATTTTCGTCCAAAATAACAGAGAAAATTGAAATGGCAAAAATGAGAATGAACAAGAATGAGAAGAAAGTGTGTAACTAACAGTAACTATGAGAAGATCAAATGAGAAAACAAACCCCTGTTTTTTGTTTTTAGAAAATTTTTATTTTTATTTTTTTTTTGTTTTTTTCTGTTTGTCTTACTTCACTAACAACTATTATCCGATGTAAGACTCTTAACACTTACTAACAATGATTGAAGATAAGTTTGAATCAAGTTTGTCACTATTTCAATTTTCTCATGTTTGTTACTAGACAAACATATGAAAAATGAATGTTATCATATATTTTTAAAACAATATATTTGCCAAATATTAATAATACATTTTGAACACAGTCATTGTCTATGTAATATCGCAATATGTAACCATTTCACAACACTATCTTTTTTTTCTTCCAATTGTAGTGTACTTCAATTCTTTAGCATATTATAATTTAATCTATTTCAAGCATCCGTGACAGTAAAACACATTTTAATCTTATTATATTGTTTACTCATAAGTTATAATCAAAGTTAGGGTTAGCCTCAGTAGGATCTCCCATAAACATAATACATACAAATAATTCTTCATCAATCTTAATAATCATATTATATCAAACTCTTCAAATTCAATGATAAATGAGTGAAATATTCATACGTTATATTAAAACATAATCAACACTAAAATAGCTTGCACTTAATCAAAAATATATCATGTTAATAGTCATATTGTCATACAATTTTGTAACAAAAAGCTTAATATGCAGATTATATCAAAACATAATTATCACGGTGAAATATTCATACATTATATTAAAATATAATCATTACAATTAAAGATAGCTTGCTATATATAATCAAATATTTAATTAAACAAATTAAAATAAACTTAACAAACACATTATTATATCAAACATTAATCAAATATTTTAATGAAACAGATTGAAATAAACTTAATAAACACATCATTACATCAATCATTGATATATTGTTATTCAATCTAATTCAAGCATCTTAGAGAATAAAACACATTTTAATCTTATTATATTGTTTTATCATCAAAGTTAGGGTTAGCCTGAGTGGTATCTCCCATAAACATAATACATACAAAATATTCTTTATCAATCTTAGTAATCATATTATATCAAACTCTTGAAATTCAATGATAAATAAGTGAAATGTTCATACGTTATATTAAAACATAATCAACACACAAAAAAACAATGATGTTTAATACGTTCAAACAATTTGACTTAGAAAATTAACTATTTAATTTGTTTTACAATAGTTTTTAGACAATTGTTTCTTTCTCATGAACAATACTTTATTTAAGTTGTTTTACAATAATTTAGAGACAGATATTTAGTTACAAAGTTAATAATTACACATTTTTCTCCTTCTATCTTTGATGGACAACATTAGAGAAGCGATATAAGAGAAAGTAAATCTTTTCAACTAGACCATTGTCACATCACACTTATGAAAGAGGTATGCAAATGTTTACTGAACTTTGATCAAAACTTCAAAACAATACTTGAATTACAACAATGTATGAACATATGTGACATTTCTGCAGTACGGCCAAAGTTACATTTAACATTGAATGCATATATAATAGAGTTTTATTTTATGTATATAATTATAAATATCAAAATCGCAGAAGCCAAACCACCAAACAATGTATTAAAAAGGTCAGTGTCACAACCATCCTAAAAACTATCAAAAGCAGCAGAATTACTATCACCAACAACAACAACATCAATTTCAGCAAAAGCCCAATCACCAACACCAACAATATCAATCTAGCAGAAACACCATCACTATCAAAAGCAAAAGTAGCAGAAAGATAACCATCATTATCACCATCAGGAGAAGTCGCAGGCCTCAAGAACTGGATCAATGACATAAAGAACTCTTTAGCAACAAAGAAAACTGCCAACAAATTTCCCCATGCAAATATCAACTTATCAATAATCTCAATTGCCTTAAACAGAACACACATGATCACACCGAAAACCCAGATACCATAATAGTGTGGAAATTGATTAAGAAAAGAGACAGGATTGGAGAAGGGGTTGGGATGGAATCATTCATTTTTCGTTTCGATTGAAAGTGGGGAAGAGTGAAAATGATTATGAATGCAGAGTGAAAGTAGTAGCTAGTGTTGCTTTATAACCCCTCTCTCTAATTCTGTTATAGTGAGTTAGAGAGAGAAAATTTTCATTTTCTTATTATTTTGTCATTAGCACATGAGGTACAATTTTTATTTTATCTCTTTTCTATATAAAAATAAATAATTTTTTTAATCCTTATCTATTTTTCAATTAATTAAAAAAATCATTAAGGATTAGAGAATCATAAATTTCAACCCGTCCTTTTCGCTGGTTTCAATAAAGTTTTTGTTCCTTTAAAAAAAATAAAGTTTTTGATCAACACATTGAAATATTAAAAAAAAACTTTTTTTACATAAGATTTATCAATTGTTTTTATTCTTGAATCCTTAACAAATGCTATTTGTTAGCATAACTCTTTAATATTTTACTAATAAGTAACAAGAACAACCGAGTCTTATCTCACTAAGGGTGTGTTTGGATTAAGGGTTTAAGAGGGAAAGGGAGAAGAGGGTTTAATTTTCTTTTTAAAATTACGAATTATATAACATGTTTTCTTAAAATAAATTAAGTTTGGTTGAATTATTATATAATCATTTATCATGTTAATATGTTAACTTTTTAAAAAACATTTCATAGTCCACGACGCCAAAAACCTCTATAAATAAGTGTGTCTGTTTTCACTAGCAGTAAACCACACAAAAAAACATGAAAATTTATGTCATTGATCCGAACATCAAGCTAGCTGCAGTTTACTACAACAAGGATCAGTTGAATCAAATCAACCGTCAACTCAACCACAAAGACACAAGGAGGGTGGACGGTGTTGAGTATCGATGTTCGTCGACCGACTCAGTCAGAACTCTGCGGTTCAGCCGAATGAAGCTCAAGAACGATGACGACATGAGATCCATGTTCTCGATCTTTGGTCAGTACATTACTAAAAGATTAGTTGAGTTGTACACTTCGTTGGTCTGATCAGTTGAACAAATTCAGAAAAGTTTGATCCGGCCTAGGAACTACGAAGAGATTAGGGCTCTGCTGGAGGGCCAGATGAAGGCACTAGTTTATATGATATGTGATCTGTTATTTTGTTGAATTATGTTGTTTTTTTTCTCTTCTTAACACAAATTTATTTTTGTCTGCACCGAAGGAACACATTGAAGAAATACGATGAGAAATGTTTTCTGAAGATCTTCATCATGCTGTCAAAAATCTATCCGCTGAACTTTACACTAAAGATGTTCATTTAATAAAATAGATAGATAGAAAATGTAGATCTTCATCTTGTTGTAAAAATTCTCTCCGCTGAACTTTATGGTAAAGATGTTCATTTAATAAAATAGATAGATAGAAAATATAGATCTTCGTCATGCTCAGGGGCGGACCTGGACTTTCAATATCAGTGGAGCAAAGTCGATGACTTTGTTACTCTCACTACTACTAACTTTGTCTCTAGGTATATAACCAGAAAAAAAAAATTCTTCATTCCAAATCAATTATACAACACACAAAATATTAGATTACTACAGTATTAATATAAATGAAGATATGTAAGAGGAATTCATAGAAAGTACATTGAGAGCAATAAATTACCACTTTTATAAAATCAACAAACAAAATAATACATCTTAATTCAATTTAAACTTCAAACAATTTAAAATCAGTTTTATTAACCAAACCCTAAAAATA
>Ga0315914_1001189_pt1 | contig 37976 bp, 18 predicted proteins | sample MpolenodulesMG_FD_203920 | JGI IMG/M metagenome (GOLD analysis project Ga0315914, IMG submission 203920) | Medicago polymorpha root nodule microbial communities from Los Angeles, California, United States - elongated nodules | ecosystem: Host-associated > Plants > Roots > Nodule | place: USA...
ACCATTTGAGAGAGACTACCTAAAACTGATGCAACGTCCATCTTCAAGTGCAAAAATTCAGCTAGTTGTTCAAACTTAGAGCAAAATGAAAGAAGAGAAAAGAGTAGTGAAAGTGGTTGGGGGATCGATAAGTGCAATGTCAATCTTGGAATTGTAGGAAAATTAATTTTTCATGAGCCAATAAAAAAAATGTCATGGGAAAATGCTAAAAGTATGGGGTGCCGTTTTTTTCATTGGAACAATGCACTTGAAAGAAGTAGTTCATAATTAGAGGGAATAGTTAAATAGCTTAGAAATCAATGGTTGAGATGCATTTGGTGCCTAAATCAATGGCCATTATTCATTGGCGCCAAAATAAGTAGGATTAGGGTTGGCACAATTTGTTAGCAATGTTATTCATATTAGAAATAAGTATGATATTTTTGAATATGAAACAACCTTCAAACGGTAAGGGAGAATCTAAGACTTTTTATTTTATAAAGGGTAAATCAAAACTCGACTAAATGACCAAGGGTAAACATATATTAATCCATGTGATTTTTGAAAACATGTTTGAAATAGTAAAACATAAAGTCAACAATTGTTGTAGCGTCGACATGGCAAATCCAGCTTAATTTTGAAAACACTTTAACCTTTCATTGATTCAAATTTTTGGTAGACTAGAATTAAGAATTTTTAAAACTAAAACTAGAAACTTTGTTTAGAGATTGTGGAATAGGAAAAACATATTGGGTCTTGCTAAGGAGTTCCCTAAGGGCACTCTTTAAGGATTCCCAATTCAGAAACTATTCATTGAAAAAGTATAATACTTCAATTTCCGATGCATTGAATGCATAAGTTTTCATAAGAATTTACTGTTTGAAGCTCTTAACGAGTGTCCTAAGGACACTCATTAGCACTTCCCAGACATATTTATTTTTGCTAACCCACCATAATTAGTATTTTCATTTTATTTTTAGTAGACGCCTTAAGGTATTCTCATAAGTTAATCTTAGAGTTGGTAGCGAAACATCTTATCTTCATTTTACTAAGGTTGAGTTACCTATCAATCAGGGTTGAACCAAGCATAAAGCAGTCAAAGCCCTTACTTTAGCTCTTAAATGAAATAATTGAAGCCCTATCAATGCTTTACTAGATTTTTTTACTAGTTATAAAGTTCTATTTTCTTTTTTAGGAAAAATATGTAGAAGACGTGCAACATAATGACTTTTCAGGAGGTCATTCATTTTAGTATTACTTTTGCTCAAATTGTTTTATTTTGACGTTAGCAATGCCTCTACTGGTATTTTTTTTTATTAGTTATGGAGTTCTAATTTATTTTATTTTTTTTACGAAAAAAGAGGTAGAAGAGGGGGAACACAATGACTTTTCAGGATGTCATGATAAATATTTAGTTGGTATACTAAAATTTATCGAAGTAATACAATTTATAAGTTCGACTCCACGAGGACTATTCTAATTTCTGCTCATTACTATTGAGGATGTAAAATTGGGGGGGGGCACTAGGCAAATGGTTTCATTAGCAATTGTAAAATAAAAAAGAAAAAAAAAGAATTTGCAAGAAATTTAGGAGAAAAAAGACCAAGTCTTCTGAACCATCTGTTCAGTGCTAAATGGTAAACTGCACCTAAACTTTATAAATGTTATGCTAGTTTTTCAAAAGTTAAAATAATAGTTCTTGTCAATTCCTTGACTCGGATCCCACTTCCAAGATTCCAGTCCCATACTCCCTTAGGTGAACCACTAATCTTCAAAGGTTTGATTGAGCGTTCAATTTAAAAATCATAACTTAACAATTATCTATTCCTAGATTAATCCATTAAGTTGAACACCATACTAGAATAGTAGAACTGAGTCATAAGCTAGTGTCAATAGTCAAATATTTTCTAAGTTCATATCATATTTGATCAGAATACAAGAAGCATTAAACACAAGTTATGCTGGATAAAACTAAAATCACACTTATATTGAATTAGAGTTTCACACTTTACATTGGTCAACAAGCTTATACCAGAATCATCTTAGACCTAATCACAAAGGAATTAGCTACTCATGAATGAAGCATAAACAACTAATAGTAAAGTTAGCATCATTACATGAATTGATAACTAATTATGAGTTTTGATGGTTGCACCACCAGATCTCCAGTTCTTCAGTTCCAAGATGCGTTTTTCCCCCTCAAAATTGCAAACCATTGGCACTGAAACTAGCTTGGCTTTTATAGAACCTCTTTCTGTAACGTCCAGATCGTGTCACGATTTTCTAAAATCGTGTCACGATTCCTCATTCAAATTCAAAATTTAAATCGACTCTCCTCAAATTGTGTCACCATTTGACGACTTCGTGACACAATTTTTTACGATTTGAATTGCTTCATTTTGCCTTGAAGTCGTGTCACGATTTGCTATTTTCATGACACGATTTGAGCTTTCTTTGCTTCCTCATTTTCTGTCTTTTAATTTTCAGCTTCAAAACCACTTAGAAACACATTATTCTACTCAAAAGTGCATAAAAATAAATAACATATAACTTAGTGTCATCACAACCTCAAACTTGAATCATTACTTGTCCTCAATGAACAAAATTATCAATGAAATTCAACAATAAAGTAAAACTTACCCCAACAATGGTATTTTCAAAAGTTCATATTCTAACCAGCATATGATGAGCTAGTTTGTTTTACCAACATCCAATTTTCATAACTTCTCGCAAAATTTTGACAAAGGTTGCCCACAGTCGGCATATAGTACTGCATATTACCAAAGGCTTGAAAAATTTCTAAACGACAATCAAAGTCGATGTCAAGTGCACACTTTAAGATCTTTTAAGGTTATAACGGGGCTTAAGTGAATGTCGAATAATTTATGGGAAAATAGGTGTAACAAACACTGGAGTTAAGCATTCCTACAATATTAGACAAATTTGTACGGTTTAACTCAGTAACCCCCTAAGAACAAAACGAGAGTACTAGAGAACTACTTGTGAACATGAGACATATTTTAACATGTTTTATTGTCTTTACTTTCTTTTCTTTTTTTGCTTTTTATGCACCTTTATTGTGTATGTTCATCATTTCAACAAAAAATTTAAAGAGACATTTGTTTTTTACAATCTCTTGAGTTCAGGTACTATCCCAAACTTAGATGGTTGTTAGTTCCAAAAGAAACCTTAAACTTAAAATTCAACAAACATCTTACATAGCCTAACTCCAACACAAACATTTGGGTTAAATAAGCTTAAGATCGCTAGACTTGTAATGTAGTTTGTCACTGAATAAAAGGGTTGATGACATGTCATCTTACATTATTTTTAGCATTTTTTCAGTCATTTTCAGTAGGTTTTAGCAGCAAAAAGGAGGAGTATTAGAACGATTGCCTATGATTTCAGGACTTTTGTAATGTTTTATATATTTGAGTCTATAATTCTAGTTTTCCCGAAACATAGCAATTTTAAGGGGGGTTTTGAAGTAATTCACGAAGAAATCATGATGGATTGATGGAGAAGATATTGACATTTCCAATGGAGTTATAATTCTTATTCTCTAAAGTAATTTTATATAAGATTAAGATAACCTTTGAAGGAGGCTAATAAAAATAAGAACAAGATAATCTAACAATAAAAATATAAAAAAGGAGGTAAAAAAAATATATCAATTGATGCTTCAAATAAATGTATTAATTAATGTAACTCTTAAATAAAAATTATTATGATGGAATAAAGTTTTTTTTATAACTATTAGACATTCTTAAATATATTTTTATTGTTAATAAAGTTAATAATGTGTATCGCACGGGACAAAGTCTAGTCTAATAAACAAAGTTAATAACGTGTATCGCACAGGAAAAAGTCTAGTCTAATAAACAAAATGTACACGTGTTTATAGTAGTATTTTTCTACTATTATAATAACTAATTTTAATTTTTCAAATCAAATATGAAAATGCAAAGCAAAACTGAAAGAATCACATTACTCATTCAATTAATTCCTTTGCAAACATTATCTAATTCTGTCAAACAAGTATATAAATGTTTAAAGCAAATAGTAGTTTTTCGATATGGAACTCACATTATGTAAAATACAACCCTTCCGGTTCTGGTTTCAGTAACTCAGTTTAATATTTATTTGTTTCTTCATCGAGATTCATGGTCTCAACATGAGCAAATTTACTATTCAAGACATCAAAGTATAGCAAAACACAAACAATCACTATTATACTCTCACACACTCAATTTGAATAAGACTAAAGACAACACCATACATATCCTTCTGTTAACCAAATTGTGACTTAAGCAATAAGTCAGATTCCTTTTTTCTGGTTCAGTGCAATCAAGGTAAGAATTGAATGAGTCACAAGACATCATCGACTAAGTGAGTGATGCATCTTTTTTATCTAACAACTTGGTATATTCATTTTACTCTACACTGAAGAAATAGTGAGAAGGAAAAAAAAAGAAGATAGAATGAGATTATATTTTGTACTTTTATAAAGATTAAATAGTTAAACTTAAGATAAATAGTATCTTGTGGTCTTATCAATGATAAGTTATAAAAAATTGTTTGTAACACGAAACATTAACTTTTGTAAAAAAAGAAAGTAAGGAGTAAAATTGAAAACATAATATTTAGAACAACCAAAAATTAAAGAAAATTTTATAAATACTAAAACAAAAATTTGATATTTTTACAAGGACTAAAAACACATTTAATCCAATTAATTTTATTTAATTAACAAACTTCGCTTACGTCTTGATGTAATGAATTTTGAGAAAATATGTAATTCAAATTACACATCAAATATTAAAAAAATGAGGGGCAAATATTCGAATATGATGAAAACAATCAATTTATATAATAATATCAACGTTGTCAGTTATGATAAGCCTTACCCTAAAAACTTGAAAGTATTGTTGTATACTTCATGTGCAACCAATTAAAAAGAAAAAAAAAATTAATCATACTTCGTGGAATGCAAAACCACACGTGTACTGGTCTTATAGCTCAAGCATGCTTAGTGGAATAAATTATGAGAGGTATCCTACCCTAAGTGCATCAAATTTTTCTCTGCCCAACTTTTTCTATGTTCACACTATATTTTTCAGCTCACCTACTTCTTTGCTATGTCGATGAAATACGATATGATTCAACCTGAAGAAGAAATCCTAAGCAGTTTAGGGACGGACTCGTGAATAAATTTTCAACGAGGCTAAAATAATTGGTGATGTAAATTATACTAAAAGAAATATATCTATTGGTCGTAATAACTAAATTTATATAAAAAAAATGATATATCCTTTATTTATTATAAAAGAGTTAAAATAATATCATTATTGACTGTTTCAATAACATCTTTCTCTATCAAAGTTAAAAGACGATCATTTACTCATTAATAAGTGTAGTCATTGTACCAGAAATATATATCACGGGGCACGTGGATTAGAGTCTTCTGGTATGAATAATTATGATACATGATGTAAAGTCTTGTGAATTCCTGATATTCTCTTTACTATGACAATATAAATGAATTTTTGTAGTAGTTTATATGACAGCTCGTGAGTAAAACTAATAAACTATGTTCATAAACAATTTTTAATATGAAATGTCAATGTTACATAGACAAGAACACTTATCTATTTAACAAAGACTTATTAAGCAAAGCGTTGTATCACACAATCTACACCAAGGTATACAAATTTTGTACTGTCTAGTGAACATGCCTACTCAAGGGATACTCTTTGTGAACCTTCTACCATGAACATTATCATTGTAGATTGAATATCCTAATGTCACAACCACCCCACTAGTGCTAATGTCATACTCATTCATGAGTCATGCCCCTTTTTCACCTTTACTACTACTATATAACTATGGAACTTGCTCTTTATAATTCAATGTGCCATATACAAACTAGTCAGTGATTCAAACACATATATTATAAGATTTTCAAAAACAATAGTGATGGAGTTCAAGGTTAGAACTTTCCTTGCAACAGTAGTGATGTTTTTGTTGGCATCAAGTTTGTTAATTTTGGAAGCTGAGGCAGCTGGTGAATGTGGAAGGACACCAATTGGGTCAGCAGCTGCTAGTCTAAGTCCATGTTTGGGTGCTGTACGTAATGTGAGGTCAAAAGTTCCACCAGTTTGTTGTGCTAGAGTTGGTGCTTTGATTAGAACTTCTCCAAGATGTCTTTGTTCTGTTCTTTTGTCACCTATTGCTAAACAAGCTAAGATTAATCCTGCTATTGCTATCACTGTTCCTAAGAGATGCAACATTAGGAACCGACCTGCTGGAAAGAAATGTGGAAGTAAGTAACAACTAATCATTAATAGCTACTTGAACTTGAATAATTAATATCTACTAAGTTTATGGTTTATACTAATGTCATGAACATTATGTATGTAATTATAGATTTTTGTAGTCTGACTCTTCATTTGAACAATTGTGTAATGTAATTAACCTTGTCCTTTTTATATTTTATTTACAGGTTACACACTTCCTTGAACCCAAAGCAGGAAAATAATATACGTGATATGCACTATCTGACATATTAGAGAACTAAATAAATTCTGTAACATGGCATTTTCTACTTGAAGAGTGACATGTATCAGCCTGTAGCATTTTGTATTTCTCAGTGTATTGTTGCATGGTTTGATGTATTGCTTGATACTTATAAGATAATAATCATTATTGTTATTTTGTCCAACTTCTATTATGATTTAATTTGAATTAACTATTTATTTTCTTTAATGAAGTGATTGACTGAGGTGGTTAGCGAGATATAGTTAACGAAAAAATCAGAATAAATCAAATTTAAATATTTTGTTATCTCAAATAATTTTTTTTTTGAAGAAGCTAAAATGAAATATATTACTGAAAGTCTGAAGATTTCAGCACAAGGTGTGCCAAAACCCCAACAGAAAAAGTATCAATTACAAGCAAAAACAAAACGGGGAACCAAAACATGATCAAAAAAGAATGCTACCCTATTACATATAAATTCCCAAGCAAGGTAAATGATTCAACCACCACGAATGGTAGAAGAAAACAAAACTAGGACGATTCGCTCTCAGTCACCAGTAAAATTGAAGCTTAACTTTATATAGTAATTGATTAAACGAAGCTTCTTTTTGGTGAAAGACCCGAGCATTCCTTTCAAGCCAAATTACCCACACACAAGATAGTCATATAAGATTAAAAGCTGAGCGGTTGCTATTAGAGAAGCCGCCTAATGTGCTTTGCATCTTCTATCTCAAATAATTATTGGTTAGATTTTACATACTTTCTGACGGAATTCGAAATTATCATATGTAATCTATAGAAATAAGATAAAAAAGTTATTAATATTCTTGAGTGCAAAGAATATCTTTTACTTTAAGAATTTTTTCACGGTTTATTAAATGGTCTTTACTCTTTCGTGGACCTCGTATTTGCTCCATTAGACATTAGATATAAGGATGCGCTTGTTTCATGATTTCAAAATTTATTAATAGGATTAGCTTTTCTAGGAATCATATTCCTTGGATTATAATAATTCTCACAAATGTCTTAGTTTAATTTTTTATATATTCGTAGAGACATTTTTAAAATTTATTTAATTTTAAAATATAAAATAGAAATGAAAAAATAATAGAGGAAAGCAGATAGTTTTTGGTATTTATTTTTCATTCTTGAGAATAAAAAGTTTTTATCCTCTTAACATTGGAATAAGCTTAGCAATTTGATTCGTAAAAAAAAAAAAAAAAAAAAAACCTAGTAATAAGATCACTAGATTGGCTTTTGATTGATAAAAAAAGATGGGCCATAGTGGACCGTATTATGATTACAATTGTATATATATGTTCATTATCATTGTATGACAACAAATCCGTAGTAGCACAACTGATAAATTCTTTGGGTGAATTTCCGGGTTCGATTCCCGGCTGCGGAAACTTCTTTTTTGTTAAATGAAAACTGGTTTTCTATACGCAAATAATACTCTTGGGACTTCTCTTGTTCAAATTTAATGGAAATAACGTTTTCTATAAAACATTTATGTTTACACGAACATTTGTTTTGACCAAGTCATAACGCAAACTAAATGTTTGAGAATTTCTTTTCTTTTTAGTTTTTAGTTACAGTTAAGTAAGAAAAAATTGTTTTTACAAAAAATGTTATTTCAATTTTAAAACATTTGTGTCAATTAAAGTTGACTCAATTAATAAAGAGTTGACTAATTAGGAAGGAGGTTAGTTTAACGATTGCTGTCGATGTAAGAACTTCTTTGATGAATGATATGTGAATACATTCGTAACACTCTGAGTTTGAGACTTGTCTTAACCTTGATGAAAACCTGAAGTCCAACACACTTAAACTTTTTCTATTAATTTTTAAAACATTTGTATATGAGAATGTAAAAAAGGATTACACTTAATAATTGTAGTTAAGGATCATTTGATCCCTTAACTAATTTCTATTTTTAGTCTCATAACTCTCAAAAATGATCCTTAATTAGCAGTTTTAAAAAAGGATTACACTTAATTCTTGAGACTAAAATGAAACCAAGAACTTTGAAAAACATTGGAATAATTTGTAGTTAAGGATCATTTGGTCCCTTAACTAATTTTTTGGTTTCATTTTAGTCTCATAACTCTCAAAACGTTTGTTTCGGTCCCTCAAGTTAATCTCTGTTTGTCAAAGTCGTCATTCCTGTCAAATTTTAAAACTGATGTTAGTGAGTGTACACGTGACAAATGAGGTGGCATTTTTGTATTGTTTCATGTGTTTGTAGAGAGAGAAGCTACCAGTAATAGAAAGAGAGGGAGAAAATACTAAAGGAGAAGACTAGAGGGTGAGAAGAGGAATTCGAACAGAGAAGGCGACCAAAAAAATACCAAGTTCCTTGACCAAAAGATAATACTAAGTTAAAAACAATGTTGTTGTTATCGTTGAAAAATATAAACATTGTTCTTAAAATTTGAAAGTCACAGCTCACACGCATTTTATATCAAACAAATAAAGATTTCAAATAAATACATATATCATTCAAATAAAATCTAAAATTATACAAAGAGAAAAAATTTCTTATTATTTACCCATGTTAAGCCGATAAAAATAGCGGACATGAATAGTGCTCGTTTGAACATTAATATAATAAGAAAAATGTTAACAAATGTCTTTGGAGCACTCTTTAAGCACTATAAATGGTAAATTTTTAATGAAAAATTGTGTATGAAATGCATTGGAAATTGTAATAGTTGACTTTTTAGAAAAATAATTACTAATTTTGGGATGCTTAAAGAGTGCTTCGGGGACTCGTTAACCAAACCCATATAACAAAAGACCGTTAACAAAGTCAGCATTGTCGTATTCCCATTCATGCCAGCCATATAGGCATAGTTTACAAGGGGAGCATCTAATAACTTTATTAAATTACCTTGCCACTACTAACTATGTACAATTTTTTTCTTACTCAACTAGCTATATACATTGATAAAAGAAAAATGCCAGAAGTGCTACCAACTAGTTAAAAATGCCAGGAGCACTGCCAACTAATTAAAAATGCCACTGGCGTATGATACATGCATGTGATAAATATTCAAACCAAGTAACTGTTCAAGTGATTACTTAATGAGTTTTTGTTAGGGTTGAATTGTTCGCGAAAATTTGAGCTCCAACTATGAGTCTATAACTATAATACTACTAATTTATGATTTGACTTTCTCTTAGTCGGACTTAAAACTATCAAAGTTCATCTCCCTTAAAAATGGGTTGGTTAAAACCAAAAAAAAAAAAGTAGTGGGGATTCCGAAACTTTTGTGTATATTAATTGATAGAATGAATCCTCTCAATTGTTTTTCTCTCATGCCTCTTAATTGTTATCAATCTCACTGTCCAACTTTTTTACCCTTGTTTTTTTATATTAAAAACTAATCTCACATTTTTCCATTCAATCGTAAAATTGTTAACACGTGAGAGAAATACGATTGAAAGAATCTATTTTCATATATTACATTTGTACGGAAATATAAAACTCAAATTTTATTATTTTTTAATAAAGTTTGTCTGAAATTTTAACCATGTTAATTATTTCTTTATAAACATAATCATAATTATTTTACATGTTTTTTTGCCAAAAACAATACATATTTTGATTAAAACATAAACTAACTCTATTTTTTTAAAAGATAAACTTAAAAATATTTTATTAATTTTTAACAAATTTAATAACTAATATTACTAACTTTTAATAACTAATATTACTAACTTTCTATTTAACTTAAAAATCATATCTCTAAGGACTACGACAGTATTAGTAATCTACCATTTTAAAAAGATTTAAATTACTTTTATAGACTAGTAAAAAAACTAATTTTCGGGATTTGGTACAATTGTGAATGGGACATTTGATAATTTCTTGTTCTTTACAAAATTTCACATACATTAGTAATTTCTTTAAAAAAAACATCTTTATATTATTTTGGTCTTAACCCTCGTGTTCTCAAAGAGGAAGGAAATTAGGTAATTTAGAGTTTGGTTGGACGATAAGTAAAATTTGATCAAAGATTGTTTTAAAAGATTCAAACTCTTGGATTTTTTTCAAATGATTTGTCCATAACTAAAACTCAATAACCACTTGAACTCAATCATTTAGATAAAAGAAATCTCTTTATTTAATTTATCGTAAGTGTTGACCCTAGGATTGCACCAAGGTAACCCTAATCTCTTACCTTTTTACTTTGGTTTCAAATGTAATTACGGAACACATCCAAGAATTAGCACCAAGATGCGTGTTTTTTCGCAGATGATGTAGTCCTGCTTGGAGAGTCGAGGGAGGAATTGAATGGGAGGTTAGAAACTTGCAAACAAGCCTTAGAAAGCATTTTGCTTTCACTTGAGTAGAAGCAAGACATAGTATATGGAATGTAACTTCATCAAAAGTAGTTCTACCATGGAGGTGAAGGTGAGAGATCATATCATACCCCAAGTTACACGGTTTAAATATCTTGGGTCCATAGTACAAAATAACGGAGAAATAGAAGCAGATGTAAATCATCTGATTCAAGTTGGGTGGTTGAAATGGAGAAGAGTCTCATGTGTGTTATCTAATAAGAAAGTCCCGCTTAAGTTGAAAGGAAAATTCTATCGGGCTGTGTCAGATTGACGATGTTGTATCGTACGGAGTGTTCGGTGGCTAAAAACTAACATGAGAATTAAATAAGCATAGTGGAGATGAGGATGTTGTGTTGGATGAGTGGTAAGTATGGGTGGGAATAGGCTAGGCCGAGTTAGGCTTTGCAAGGCCTGAATCTGGCCTGCCAAGTTTCTCTCATTTAATACCAATAATTGTAAGAGTAATTATGAAATACTAACACATTTTTTTAATACATTTAATGCTACAACTACATTTTACAATATGGGTTAATTTTATAAATGAGTCTTATAACAACCGACAGAGGGAGTATATATCATAAGCAAATAAAAAACTGAAGGAAAAGTAAACTACAAAAATTAATGCCTTGAAAAATAAGCAACCACCATCGACTTTGCATTATAAATCAGCATGTGCTGTACATTGTGAAATGCAGTAGCAAGAAAAATGGCTTCTAAGAAGTGCTCCCTCATTTGGGTGATTCTCTTTTTGTTTATGCTGAGTTTATCTGCAAAGGCTATAGCAAAGAACATTGTTGGTGCTACTGAAACATATGCTAGTAAGTTATCGAACCTCAATCACACCCCTCATTGCATTAATTAATTATATCTTACAATTATATATGTATATGATTAATTTAATTAACCAAACAAGTACTTCCAATATTTATTATTTTGTAGTTTCAGATGAAATGGGTCGGAATAGAAAGCTGCTTAGCCCAGATCAGAGATGTAAGAGAGGAAAAATTCATTATAATCTTCATGAAATTATGCCGGATCGCAAGGCATCAAATAATCCACGTTGCCACCATTATCTTTGATAATGCTTTGTTGTGTTGCAATTTCACGGTTGAAATACCTAAATAAAAGACACATTGATTGATTAGATGTGGGACTATTTTCATTGGTTTAGTTCATGTAATTTAAATTTGTTCTATGATAATAATAATGAATTCATGTAGTTTGTGTTAGAGTAACGATATTTGAACATAAAAAAGTGACAACATAGGTATATACTATGTACATATCACCGTATTTATATAGTGAATAATAATAGAGGTGTGTTTTTGCAACACAGAGACAGGTTTGTAAATGTAAACATCCTTGCATCCTTCCATAGATTTATACAAGTTTATAAATATGCACAAACTTGAAACTAAATATGTAAACACCGTTTTATATTGGGTTAATTGTTCGAATTAACCATATTATATACGTGAAGTTTGAAAAATGATCATTTAAAAAAAAACATATATTCTAGTCTTCTACTTTGAGATTCTTCTTATTTTTGACCCTCTAATATACATGAAGTCAATAAAAATGACTTAGAAGTTGAATTTTTTCATGATTTTTCGCGGTCATGTTTAGGACGTTAAAATATCGTTTTCCAACAAAGATTAGAATTTTTTTGACAAGAAACATGTTAATTATGAACTTTTAAAGCGTAAAAAACTCAAAAACAAAACAACATAAATCTCGACCTGAAAATCAAATTTTGAGCTGATTGTTTGCAGAGACATCTATAAAGATACATTGAAAGGTTATGAAAAGTGTCATAACTTTTCTAAGACGCGTCGCCTAGATTTATTTTTATTTTTCAACGAAAATCTGCAAAATTGCAATTTTGTTCCATATACTTATAGGTCAAATTTCATTCCCTATATTTATAGGCATCGTTATAACATCATCACAACCTTCACCATGAAACTTTTGAGTTTTAAAATGAAGGACAAATTAATTAAGAAACGAATATTCATAATTAACCATTCCTTTGTTGAAAAAATTCTAATTGCCTGTGAAAAACTATATTTTAACGTCATAAATATGTCTGCAAACAAAATATGAAAAAAAAGTCGTGTATGCCCCTTTTGAAATTGCCAAAAACTAAAATTGTTGAAAAATTGTTTGAATCTCACAAATTAGAACAATGATTTTTAATTTTTTCAGATGGGCCACTACTCCCAGGGGCGGTTCTACGGGCCGGCAAGCCTGGGCAATTATTGCCCGGGCTCCGGCTCAAATTTTTTGCAATTTCTTACGTAAATCTCTCCTCTGAATTTCTTAAATAAACCCCGACAATTTCTTTAGATTTTTTGATTATTTGCTTGCAATTTCTTATGTAAACTCCCATAAATGTGTTGCAATTTTTTTTTGCCTAACTTTATAATAATTTTGGCTCCACCGCGTTGTCTTTGATGGTATTTAGAGCTTCTGAAAATTAAAACCGTGCAAAACACGCTCATGCATAAGGGTGACAAAAATACCCATGTCCACGGGTGCCCGTGGGTAAAATCCATCACGGGCATGAGACGGGTAGCTAAACGGGTATCCACGGGTATAATAAACAAGTATTTGACTACCCATTATTATATGGATACAGACACAGATTTGATTGTACTCATGCCAACGAGTACCATACCTGATACTAAATTAATTAAATGACTAAAATATCCTTATACATCTTATCTTATTACTTAAAGTTGTTGCCTTTATTGAAGCAAATTTTACCGCCGACATAAGATTTTTCATTGATAAAAAATTTAATTCATATTATTAAGTTCACCGTTTCCACTTCATTCACATCATAAATCATATCATATGGATTATGTAAGAAATGAATTTTCTATAGAATATGTATGATTTATGAAATTTTGAATGGATGATGTATGAATGTTTAAAAATTGAAGTTTTTTGGTAATTAAAAAAGTTATTATTTGTAACAAAAAATAAATAAATTCAAAAATCTGAATACCCATGAATACCTCAATATCTGATACCCGTATAGTGGGTACCAATGAAGGAACGGGACAGACATGTGTATCATATTTATCCAAAGAGTCGAGAACGGATATCATGATATCCGTATCCATGGGTACCCATTGACATCGAGACACTAAAACTAGTGAATGAATTGAATATACACCATGAAGTCAAGAACAAAAAACTTGAATTTATGCGACAAACATATTTCAAACATTAAATTCTCAGAAAAATCTAACCTTAAAACCTCCATGATCTGTGCTGAGAAGTCCAATCTTAACCTAAAGCCTACGTCATCAACAACTTCCATGTACACTCACATCACAATGGAATAGTAAAAGTTCAGTTCGTATTCTTAATCTTATTACTATTACATTATTATTACTAGCTTTAACTCAAATTTTTTTGCTTACAATGTGTTCGATGAAATGCCTCTTTCACTCATTCATTGTTTCTTTTCCAATTGAATCTCTAACTTTTCATAGCCATAGCTTCGTTTCCAACCTTCAATAGCCATAGCTTCTTCTTCGTTAACACTTCCAAATGCCACTCAAACCCTCTTCATCTTCTTCTCCATTCAAAAACATCACCTTCCCCAAAAAACCACCAATTCCAACACAACCCATTGACCATTCACACCTCTCACAACTCCTCTCAAAACCCAACTCCGATTGGGTCATTTTACTCAACCACCAACTCCACACCAACAAATTACTACTCACACCCCCTTCACTCTCAACCATTTTCCAAAACATTCATAACCCATTACACTCCATCAAATTCTACACATGGGTTTCCTCCATCAACTCTTCGTTGGTAAACAACTCTTCCATTCACCGCATTTTAGGTAACACCTTATACCGAAACGGTCCTGTTGTTTTATCTGCTGAGTTTCTTAATGATGTTCATAAGTCAGGGTTTAAGGTTACTGAAGATTTGTTATGTGTTTTGATGAGTAGTTGGGGTAGACTTGGTTTAGCTAGATATTGTGTTGATGTTTTCGGTCAAATATCGTTTTTAGGGATTTCGCCGACGACTAGGTTGTATAATTCTCTTATTGATGCATTGGTTAAATCGAATTCCATTGATTTGGCTTATTCTAAGTTTCAACAGATGGTTGGTGATCATTGTTTTCCTGATAGGATAACTTATAATGTTCTTATTCATGGTGTTTGTAAGATTGGTGTTGTTGATGAGGCGCTTCGTTTGATTCGACAAATGAAGGATAAAGGACTTTTTCCTAATGTGTTTACTTATACGATATTGATTGATGGGTTTTGTAATGCTAAGAGGGTTGATGAGGCTTTTGGGGTTTTGGATATGATGAAGGAGAGTAAGGTTTCTGCAAATGATGCTACTGTTAGGACTTTGGTTCATGGGGTTTTCCGCTGCGTTGATCCGAGTAAGGCGTTTGTGTTGTTGTCTGAGTTTTTAGATAGGGAGGAGAATTTTTGTTCTGGTAAGTTAGCTTGTGATACAGTATTGTATTGCCTCGCGAATAATTCTATGGCGAAAGAGATGGTTGTGCTTATAAGAAAAGCCTTAGCTAGAGGTTATGTTCCTGACAGTTCTGTTTTCAATGTTATAATGGCTTGTTTGGTTAAGAGAGCTGAGCTTAGAGAGGCTTGCGAGATATTTGAAATTTTCACGAAGCGAGGTGTGAAGCCGGGTATTGGTACTTATCTTACACTTGCTGAAGCTTTGTACAAGGATGAACAAAGAGATGAAGGGGATCAAATTTCTGATCAAATGGTTAGTGATGGGTTGATTTCGAATGTCATTTCATATAACATGTTGATTGATTGCTTCTGCAAAGTGAACTTGATGGACAAAGCATCTGAGGTTTTCAATGAGATGCAGCTTAGAGGCTTCACTCCCAATCTGGTTACTTTCAATACACTTATTAATGGACATTGCAAAGATGGAGCAATAGTTAAGGCACGAGAACTGCTACAGATGCTTTTAGAAAATAGACTTAAACCTGATATATTCACTTTTAGTTGTATAATTGATGGACTCTGTCGATTAAAGAGGACCGAAGAAGCTTTTGAATGTTTTAATGAGATGGTTGAATGGGGGGTTAATCCAAATGCTATTATTTACAATATTTTGATTCGGTCTTTATGCAGCATCGGGGTAACTGCAAGATCAGTGAAGCTCTTAAGAAGAATGCAAGAGGAAGGAATAAGCCCTGACATCTACTCCTATAATGCTTTGATTCAAATTTTCTGTAGGATGAATAAGGTTGAGAAAGCTAAAAAGCTTTTTGATTCAATGTCAAAATCTGGCTTTAATCCTGACAATTACACATACAGTGCTTTTATAGCGGTGCTGTCTGAATCTGGGAGATTAGAAGAAGCTAAGAAGATGTTTTACTCAATGGAGGCAAATGGTTGCTCTCATGATTCATATGTATGTAACTTAATTATTAAAGCATTGGTTCGGCAGGATCGTGTTGAAGAGGCCCAAAAGATCGTAGAAAGATGCCGACAGAAAGGAATAGCTTTGAACTGTATTCCTGATTCGTAGACTTGATCTCTATTGGTTTTTGGATGCTGCTACATTATTGAGAGTTCCACAGAGAAGATATTGATACAGGATACAGGTACCTTGTATTAGATTATAAAGCTCTATTGACATGGGGGACTTGTGTGGAATGTGGATGCATGAATTAGCTTTTCACATGATGTATGTGCTTAATAACCCATTGGATTCTAATTGATTTTTGGAGATATTTTTGTTAGCAACATTAAATGTTAAAGTTACACATACCAATATATATTCCTTAACATGATAAAAGTCATCACAACAATCAGTCGAGTATCTGTATTTACCTCCACAATATCTGTATGGTAGTAAAGTTAAATTGAATTTTCATTGGAGACAAGCACGTAGAGACTAGAAAAAAGTCACAATATTGTCTGAATGACGGGGGGAGATTAGTTGAAACAGTCTTGTATTAGAATGAAAGACAAGATTAGTCACAATATGTCTCTTTTCCGTTATGAATTGCTGTTGCTGCTATTGATTGTGCTTACCTTGTTTAGCTTCGTTCTTCCTTTGTTGATTGCTATTGCTATATTCACTTCTAAACACAAGCAAATTCAAGCCAAATTTAAAATTTTCTTAATCCAGTTATACTACTGCAGCACATCTAGTTGTGCATCGTTCCAACTTCCAACCATTTACTGATCTTTTGGCTGTTTCTCATTCCAGCCATCTGTTGCAGTTATGACTGTGCATAGTTCCTGCTATCATTTTAATATGTTCCATCCGAAAGTGTTTAGAATGCCATATTTTGCTTTGTTGTCTCTCCACCTGTCCGTCTTTGTATGAATGTTGTCTTTATTAAGCATGTGCAGTTTAAAAAGTTGAGAGCTTAGTAAGCTTCGTCTTGAGGGAGTCTAAGAATACCAGGACAGTTCTATTCTCGTCATGTTAGTAATCATATTGGATTGGGATTATATTTATCAATGAAACATTATCTCTCTTTTCCCTCCTTATCGAATAGTTCTCCAAGATTTCAACAGTCCTCATATATCAACTAAATCACTGAACTGATTAACATTGATAATTGGTTGTAGAAAGGAAGACAAAAGAATAATAAAAGTGAATCTATAGCTATTGTCTTTAATTAAAATAGAATAGATGGGAAAGGTATTGCTCGAAAAGTACAAGTAATAAACAAGAGCTTTTGAAGAATCAAAGGAGTTTATTATTTTATTATGATTATTGTTTCCTAACTTTCAGCTGATTGAGATTTAAGATGTATTAATGTAATCTCTGGAATAAAGGGTGGTAGAAAATAGAAATATACTTGGAAGAAGAAGTTTTGCTTTTTAGTACAACCCATCTAAAATGAAATAAGATTAAGAGAATCTTACGTATAAAGCTTTGCCAGGAACATTAAAAGATGATCAATTGATTTGGAATCACTCTCAGAATAGGAACTTGTCCTTCAAAGATGAATATCAATTTCAATGTGTGGCTGGTCAAAACATTTCATGGGCCAATACTATTTGGCACAATGCCATCCCTCCATCAAAATCTCTGCTGATCTGGAGAACCTTGCAGAACAAGTTACCAACTGATGGCAATCTTGTTTTAAGAGGTTGCCAGATCCCCTCTATGTGTAGTCTGTGTAACTCTTTTGAAGAATCTACAAATCACCTATTCCTTAAAACTCAATGCAATTTTTCTTCTATCGCTGAGGTAGTTGACGTCTGCAACAGAAACTGATCCCCCCTTGTGCAAGATAGTTATTTTGTCAGCTGTTATCAATTGTATCAACACAATTTGGCTTTCTAGAAACCAAATTAGATTTACTGACAGAAAGATAAACCATAGGTCAGCAATCAACCTCATTATCACAGGCACTACATTGACCGGCAATAATTCTAAGTTGGCTGCCAACTCTTCTATATCAGAATTTGTCATCCTCAAAGCTTTCTCAGTTAAGATCAATTGTAACAATGCTCCTAGAATCAAAGAAATCATATGGCAGCCCCCTATCTTAAACTGGATTAAATGCAACATTGATGGAGCATCGAATGGAAATCCAGGTCCTTCTTGTGGTGGAATCTTCAGAAATAGCAATGCTAACTTTTTGGGAGCCTTTGCAGACAACTTGGGGATTGCTAACTCATTCTGTGCTGATCTTCATGGAGCAATGATTGCAATTGAATTTGCGTTTCATAGAGGTTGGAACCATCTCTGGATTGAAACTGACTCAATGTTGGTCACTCAATCTTTCAAGTCTAAATCCATAGTTCCTTGGCAGATAAGGAATAGATGGAATAACTGCTTGCACCTTCTCTCTTCTATGATTTTTTTTGTTACTCACATCTACAGAGAAGGAAACCAATGTGCGGATAAATTGGCTGCTATTGGCTTAACTCTCAATTCTCTTTTTTGGTGGGATCAATTGCCTTCCCAAGCCAGGCTTGATTTTACTGGAAATAGGATAGGTTTACCTTATTTTCGTTTCTGTTAGTTTCCTTGAGGGTTTGGTTGTTTGCCCCCCCTCTCCTTTGTATCTTGTTTCTCTTTTCAATATATTTCTTTGGGGCTTGCTTCTCTAGTAAGCTTCCTTTGTTAATTAAAAATAAATATAATAATTGAGCTTGGTTGATACACCAAAACTAACTTTCTATTATATGAAATAATGTTGTGCTATTTTTAGTTATTGATCATGGGTCTTAAAACTCATGACATTTTGATTCACTTGTATACTTATTCAAACCTCAATTTGACTACTATGGGACTTTTAAAACCAAATCCAATTTGATAACAGGTTGATTCTGCTATATAATCCCAAAACTTTTGGCACTAATTAATGCAAGATAGGTTGATTCCTTGGTACAATGTTGTAGGAGAGTTGTTACATTTGGTTGGATTCAAGATGTTTGAATATTCTATGATATTGCTCCCTCACTGTCATGTTTAAGCTTTCTGAGTACTGCAATATAATACATGATACTTGCCATTTGGTGGTACATATGCTAGTATAGGCACTTGCATCTATATTCAGGTATTGTTCTAATCTCTTTCATGATTTCAGTGAGACCCGGCTTTCCACTTAAATTTCTGAAACCAGAGTAAAATAAAATCATGTTAATCTACAAAACTGAATGGGAGTTTGATGGATAAACTTAAATATGATACCAAATTGTTGTAGGCCGTGCTTAAAATAAAAAAGAATTGACCCTTTTTAAATTCTAGACATCTAATGATTTTTGTTTTCTTTTCATGGTTGATATGCCAACATGTTCTAGGCCATTTTACACAAATTCTTGACATTCTTGTGTTGTTTTTTGAAGTCAATATCGTGCATAAAAGATGATAAGTACTGTTTAAAAGTCATCATTTATGTGTCATCTCAGGTATAGATTTCCTCTGTGATAAGTTATAACATTACTACATATATGCATGGTCCAATGCTCATCATTTATGTGCAAAAATTAATGATCCATTTCCATGTTAAATCCAAAATGAAGATTGCGGTCTCTATATGAAGTAATTACTATTATGACTTTTTCCAATACAACAATTATTATGACTGTTATTTACTCTTGTCTATCTTTTTGTTTATTGCAGAATCAATAAAGAAGTTACAAGTTTTCTGAAAATATACTATGGGAATGACGAAAGTGTTCTTATACAAACAAAAACAATCAGCGGCGCTAAAGTGTTCCAATTTGGGTAATCTTTCTCTCTTTCTTTCTCACTGTGTATGTGTTTTGGTGGTGTGCAACAATGTTGTTGTCAATGCTAAGAAGATACCCTGGTGCTATTTCTGTTATTCCCAATAACGAGTTTTTCCCTCGTTGTTTTGTTTCATTCTTATCAAGGGTACTCTCTTAACACAATTTCCATTGATGGTTCTGGCGTTATTCTCCCTCCTCACTTATACAACAATCACATTTCTGCTGTTACTTGGTTTGAAAACATTATTGGTTACGCTTCCATATCCAATTATAACGCCGTTTTATCTAACCTTCTTAGAATGGGCTATCCCTCTATTGTTCTTTCCCTTGCTCAACAATTGGAGGAATCCCACAGCAATGAACTTCAACGTGTTCTCCCAGACATTCATACTTGGACAATCCTCATCAAAGCTCACTCTATCAAAGGTGACATGTCTTCTGCCATTTCTCTATTCTGTAATATCATCAACACCAGTCATCATCCTACTAATGAAACTTCGAATCTTCTTCTCGATGGTTTTTGTCACAAAGGTGAAACTCACAAAGCAATGCTCTTTTACAATGACATCATAATAAATAATGGTGGTTTTCAGCTGAACCATGATAGTTTTCTTATTCTAATCACTGGATTATGACGGATAGGAGAAACTCAATCAGCCACCCAGTTGTTGAGAAAGGCTTTACAGATTGAGATTGACAGGGAAAATGGTGATGGTTTTACTGTCACGCTCTGTTATAACAAAGTCATATTCAGGCTAGCCTGCAAAGATAGACTTATAAACCAAGAATGGTCTTGTGTAAATAATGCGTTTTTACACGGTGATTTAATTGAAGAGATTTATATGATAGTTCCACCTGGTTTGAAAACACCCAAGAATGGTCTTGTGTGCAAGTTTCAAAAGTCCTTGTATGGCTCCAAGCAAGCAAGTAAGCAATGGAATGCCAGGCTTACTGCTGCACTCTTATTTCTGGGCTACCGCCAGTCTACATCTGATCAGTCCTTGTATGGCTCCAAAAGTATGTACTGTAAACTTTTATAGACATCAAAACATGTCACTTTTTTTATGAGGACTAAAAATAAAATTGACTATATTTATAGGGACTAAAAACTTATTTAACCTAAAATATAACAACAACAGTCAGTTTTTCCTATATCTTCAAAAATAAAATAAAAAACATTTGGCTTTTCTTAAAAATATATATATAAAAAAATTATCAAAGTAACTTCCAAATTCTTCATTATGATACAACTCCCCTAAAAAACAATTATGATACCACTCAACAAAAATGAGTGATGTTATTAAAAAAAAACAAAAGTTAAACCGAGCGACATGTTTTATATCTTGGAACGCTAAGTAAATCTGTATGTGAATTAAAAAAAATCTTAGAAGTCCTGTATCGGATGGTTTGCACATAACACTGGTGTTTATATAATGGAGGTATAACTTTTAAGGGTACACGTTCAAGGTACACTGTTTCGTAAACGGGTGATGACACACTCAACATCACCACCACACATGTGATGATGTCGCCAGTGTTGGGCTTGGGCTGAACACGCATATGTGTGCCCTTATCTAGGTAACTAAATTCCACGTCAGTCATTTATGAGGCATCGATGAGGCAAGATCATGTTGTTGGTTCCATAACGATCAAACGATCTCTACCCTCCACTTTGGTTTCCTCATTTGTTCTTGCACTATATAAGGAGTGTTTTACCCTTAGTTTTCTTACACCAAGAATTCTATTGAGTTATCGAGAACTTTTTTATCTCTTTCCTCTCTTCTGATCAGCGTACTTCCAAGCCACTTCTCCATTTTCTTTTCGATTCTTTTGGAATTAAAGAGTGATCTTAAAACCATAGTCTCATGTAAGGTATTTAGACCCTTCAGTTTTTCTTAGAGTGGTCATCAAACCACATTTCCTTCGAGTTGTCCCTTTGAAAATTATAGTGGTTGTTGTACCATACTTGAGTGGTCTCAGTACCATAATAGAATTAGATACAATTGTAGCTGAGTTGTTTTATCATGGGGACTTCTTGGTTGAAAGTTTGTTTACACAATTTCTGGCAGTGTCACGAATCATGTTAAAGATAGTGACTTGGTCCATGACTCATCACACTAATTTATTTGGTGGTTGAAAATATTTTTGAATTGTTTCTAACTATTGTTCCCACATTATATGATTAATCATAATTTTTTTTTGTGTGAACCATATATCGTTTTAACATTGATGCATTTTTAGGATTGTTATCGAGCATATGACCTCCGATTAAGAGGGAGGAGATCTTTACTATCTCATTCAAGCACTCTTGGGTATGATTAATTATACTTTATAAATATTTATCGAAACAACAAAAATTAAATAGTTTGTACAAAAATTCAATTATTCGTTTTCATATTTTTATTTGAAAATATATACTCATCATTTTCTTTACTAGAGACATTATATCACTTTTTTTTATCGGTTTATCATGTTATTTGTATGGAGTTTACAATATTGTTGTTTAACAATGACAATCTCAGTGGAGAAACCTCAAGACACACAAGTTAAATTATGTCATTATACCAAAAAAAGAAAAGAAAATTTTCAAACAAATGGAAAAATACGATAAAGATATAGAAGTTTTTTTGAATAAAAAGAGAAAGAAGTTAGTCAAAAGAAGAGACAGAGGTCAATATGTTATAAAAAAAATAAAAAATAATTTTTTTTTGACAAATAAAAATAAATAAAATATAGAAGCTTAAAAAAAAACGTTTAAACAATATTTCAAGTAGTTTATTAGAAGTTGGAAAGTAGAAAACCCTATTGATTCCTTAAAAAAAATCATATTGATAAGCCACTTCCTCCCACCTTTTGAATCACTCACTCCACCCTTCAACTTTCACTACTCTATTTCTCAAAATATTTATCGTAACAACACTTCGTAGATTCACATCATGAAGAATAGTACTTCACCTCTTTCTCTTCATTCTTATGATCATCAAAAAAAAGGTATCATAATAATGATGATATTGAATGGTCTTTTTCAAATGAGAAACAAAGTTTAAGAATGTACGGATGTGAGATGTACAGCAAAAGTTTCAGTTCCGGCAATGCACTCGGTGACCACAAAACGTCTCACCGCTCCAACCTTCTTCATAAGGGCATCATCAAGCTATTAAAAAGAAAAATTCATGTCATGTTTGTAAGAAGGTTTCTGCATCCAACAAGGCTTTGTATGGACACATGAGATGACACAAAAGAGATTGGAAGAATATCCATCCAGAACCAATTAGGCCACCTCACTCTGATTTTGACTCTTCCTTCAATCAGAGTCATTATGATGAAGATCAATGTCTACTCAATGCACCAACTATTGATTTATTAAAATATTTGCCACCAATGCTACAAAACAAAGAAACACACCCCAAGGATATATATCTCTCGGGCTTATATGAGGGATCATCTTCCAATTTCAGATTGAATCACTAGACTATTTTGATTAACGAAGTGTAATATCAGAAACTATTTTAGAATTTCGATATATTGATGAACTATTGTGACTGCATGTTACATATTCAAAGAGCAAAATAATTATTTGTCCTTTTTTAATTTGCACGAAATGTTCTAATGAGATATGGGACGAGGGAGTTGTAAAATAAAATGTGGGAAATTTTTTTAATAAAAAACTCCTAAATGCATAAAGTATTATTCTCTTCAACAAATAATGATATTTGTTTTTCTTTTTAAGGAAAATAATGATTTTTTTTTTGAAGAGACTAAAATGGAATATATATCAACACAAAAAGTCCTTCCTAACACAAGGTGTGCCAAGGAAAAACAAAAGAATCTGTACAATATTTACAAAGTGGGAAAAGAAAAACAGCAAAAAGAAATAACATTATCTGTAGCCCAACATTGCGAGGGGATTAAGCCACCAACCATGGTAATTGAGAGATCTGAAATTTCTCCTTCAACCATGAATAAGAAAGTGACTTTATTTTGTCCACAATCCGCATAACCGAGCTTTCTTTATCATTGAAAATTCTGTTATTTCTTTCTTTCCAGATTTCCCACACAGTAGCAAACCAAACGACGTTTAAAATTGTGTGTTGCACCTGAGATCTGCCACCACCAAAATAGAACTGACTAAAATGGTCCGATACATTTAGCGGGACGGCGATGGAAAGACCAATCCAACAACGAACACAGTTCCAAATCGTCCCAAACAAAGAACAATGAAGAAATAAATGGTTAACAGTTTTCATAGAATCACAACCAGCAATACATTGACAAGAATCTGTATGGAGAATACCACGCCGCAACAAGTTGTCTTTGGTTGGCAATCTATTTCGAAGCAGATGCCAAACAAAAACCACTACCTTCAGAGGAACAATCTTTTGCCATAGCAATTTCAGCTCCACCGGATCGACAACGGGAAGTTGAGCAGACTGACAGGTATAAGCACTACGAACAGTGTAAGCATTAGACTTCTCCAATTTCCATATCCATTTGTCCTCTTTGTCAACCTGCAAAATCACATTTTGAAGCAAAAAACATAATTCCCCCAATTGCTCCTCTTCCCACGCAAACATACTTCGTCTCCACTTCCACGCTTCTCCATTCACACCACACCCTAAATGAAACAAGTCAAACACCAACACCCATTTATCCACCGACAACTCAAACAATCTGCTAAACCTTTCCTTAAAGGACACCCCACCCACCCACACATCCGACCAAAAATAAATATTTTTCCCATTCCCCACCGATCTTTTGACATTAGTACCAAACCACGCCTCACTACGCAAGGCATCTATGGCACGCCACCATGCCGAGGCTGTCCTCCCACCGTCTAACAACCTTCCTCCCTCCTCACCGTACCTCGCCACCAGCACCCTATACCACAAACTCTCTTTCTCGACTAACACCCTCCAACACCACTTTCCTAGTAAAGCACCATTAAACTCCCTAATTCTCCTTACCCCCCAAACCACCAACCTCCTTACTCAAACAAACAGAATTCCAGTCAACCCAAGTTTTTTTTTTTTATGGTCATCGTTCCCTCCCCAAAAAAATTTATTTAAAATAGATTCAATAGAGGAGATGATACCTGAGGGAGCCTTGAACAAGGAAAGAGCATAAACAGGCATAGATGACAGGACATACTTCGACAGAATCAAACGACCACCAAAAGATAAATGTTTAGATTTCCACCCTGACAGTCTAGACTTTAGGCGAGTAATCAGTGGATCCCAAAAATACAACCGACGCGCATCACCACCTATAGGCAGCCCCAAATACACAAAAGGGAGATTTCCAACCTTACACTTCAGAACTAACACCGCCTCATTCAACCAAGACGATTGGACATTTACAGCAAACAATTGACTCTTTGTGAAATTTACCTTCAAACCAAATATCTCTTCAAACAACATAAGTACCGCACGCATCGCCCGGTCATTGGCCCAAGATTTTTCAGCTATTATTAAAGTATCATCCACAAATTGTAAGTGTGAGACAACCGCAGTAGCATCCGAACCCACCTTGTACCCATGGAAAAACTGATTAGCAGACATTTAATGTATGGAGATGAATATTCATAGAAAATTGGTTAATAAGTTCTTTTGTTCTTCGACTGGTGTATGTATGAGAGGAGGAACATAATCATCTTTGAGATGAGGACTAGTGTATGGAATGGTTTACGGTATATAGTCATTAAATATAATTAATATTTTTATTGAAGTGCACTGATGATGGCTAAAAATAGTGATGCAAATTTGAATATATATGCAGAAATTGCGTAGTGATATAAATTGGAGCAGATTGGGGAAAGAGGTAATATGAATTGCATTGTTTTTTTTTTTTTTTTCAAAAATAATACGATATTCATTCATTCAAATCGATAGATTACATCAGATACAAACATCGCTAAAAACGTAAAGGGTGAATCTGCGAATAAACTCACAGCACCCAAGTTAATAGTATAAAACGGCAAAATGCCTACAAATAATATGATAAAACCTAAGTCACCGAAATTCACATGCTTCCATATCTTCAACGTTGACGCCCAAATCATTGGTTGAATTTGTAATTGACTGATGTCGATCTTTCAATAGGAAATAAACGAACACCGCAACAAGACGCGAAATCAAACGTCACACAAGACGACGAACAACACAACGCCGCACTTAGACGACGAAATCACAAAAAACACAAAAGAAAAAACTTGATATATGTGAAAACCACTTATTTAGATTGAAAGAAAAGGGAAAAAAGATGTCGAGGGGTGATTTTAGGTCAAAAAATGACCTAAAACCACCTCTCCTCGATGAACGAATGAGAAAGAAAGTTTAGAGAGAAGTTGGAGTTTCTCTCACTAAAAAGACTAGGGCCTGCTATATTATTTAAGTTGCATGAATTGCATTGTTGCAATCAAATAAGAGAGAATTTCAATATTTAACATAAATTGTGTATCGACATAAAAAATGAGTATATCACATTGATACTGTGCTGACACTTTTATTGTGAAACAACCCAACATTTTTATCTTTATTTTCTTTTTATTTTGGAGAAAGTCTTGCGTAGACATAAACATTTAGACACAATTTAAGCACACACACATAAATAAAAAAAATAAAAATAAAAATAAAATAGTCACATCAATCAATATTATTTTAATCATTTTCTTTTTAACTTTTTTAGCTTCATGGATGTGTGTCTAAATGTGAGGTGTTGGTTCTGTCACCGAGTAAGAGTTTCTCTTTATTTTGTTAGCTTATTCATCATGTTTGACAAAGTTTGCATAAGATGTACTTGATCAACATTTAAACGCTTGAATGTTTGGATCGTTTGGCTCTTTGCCCTTCACTGAGCGCTTGGAGTCTAAATTTTCCTGGACCACTATTACCCGCATGTGCTTGGTTGCATGTTCAGCACACTTTTGAGCGCAAAATTCCCCAATAACCGCACACAAGAAATGTGTCCAAGTATTTAGAGCATATCAATGAATAGAAAAAGAAAAACAGTGGGAAGTATCAGTGCATAAACGCCTTGTGGTATGTTTACAGGTGTTTTCAACAATTTCTTGGTTCTCTACCACAACCAACGAAGTGCAAGTTCTTCCTAAGAAAATGAAAACATTGTCTCTCATCATACATGGGCCATAAAATGCCTAGACTCAGAGTTAGACATCTACAACAACTGGCCTGTATCATACATCTATTCGTTTGGTTTTAAACCATCTAAAATGCTGCATTATATATCTATCCATAATCACCAACCACTAATATTATCCCTGTACAAGCTCTGAACTTCCATTATATAATTTATATACAATGACAAAAGCTAAAAACATCGGAGCTACATGCTTACATAGGATGGAGCTAAGACTTGGAAATGCTTAGCCCAAGAGCAGGAACGAACAAACAAATTAAATCAACAAAATAGTGAATAATCACATAACTGTTCTAGATTAAGCATACATGATGGAACTCCAATTCCTGATCTTTCATCACCGCGCAGCAAAATGCATGTACTCTAGCCAACAGGAGTTAGAAAAAACAGAGGATGATATTATAGCTATTAAGTGATTTTGGATAACATGATATAAAAAGTTCATTAAGCAAGCACTTCCACAATTCTACAAAATTTTGTAAGGTTGAAGCCTTCTCAAAATCATGGCGATCCTGCAATTGAGAAACAAAACAAAACAGTTAAGTATACAATACATTACTAAGCCCAGCACAAAGCAAAAGTCCATCTCAAACCTGGCACATTTTAGACACTAAACGTAGCTATGAAAAAAAAAGAACCAAGTTACTAACTAAATGAGAACTATAAAGTAAAGAATACATCAGTATACCACACCTTAGTTATGCAAAAACAGAGCATCTTGTAAACAAAACCCATTAAAATAATACAAATATCTATAGTATGAACAATTATTTGCAGATTGTGTTACCCTCACTTATAATTGTGTTCTGCTCTTTGCAATTCAAAACACATAACATTAGCAAACTGTATGAATAAATCGATTCATTAGGTAAAGACACAAAGCTAAAAGAGTAAATTTAGTGAGGGTCTAGGGAACATTTGGTTATGTCAGAAAAGTTGTGATTTGTAAAAATCCATGTCAATGAAATAACAACAGTTAAAGAGAGATGAATGTAAATGTTTGATCTGCATATACCAAGCACGGACTACAGAAAAAAAAGCTCATATATGAGACAGTGTTGTCAAGTAGCGGCTATACCATAACGAAATTTGAACAAATCATTATTGTTTTGTGATATGTTAACTAGTAAAAAGTGTTCTTAAATAGCAGTAATAGCAGCGCTATAACACTGTAGCATAGCATAATTTGAACAAAATATTATTTTCCCGATCCGCAATTGACAACAATGACACAAGAGCAACCATGGTTTGAATATGTTTGCAAAACAGACTACAAAAATTCAGACACAAGTCAAACATCAACCTAACTAAAATAATTTTTTCATAATCCAAAGTACACCTGGATGTTTGAAGTATCACAATACTTTTAAACCTGTAACTCATCATCATCATAATAAAGTTTACATTAAAGTAGAGACAGCACAAACTACCTAATAGGAAGGCACAATTATCCATGGCGAAAACAAAAAAAGATAATTGATAGAATTAGGATTCACCTCAGCTATCCATGGCCAAAATTCGGCTGCAGCAACCTTACAAAACTACATAGTTACATACATATAGACAGCTTGCCTGTCCACTCGTCAGCAATGCCATAATCTATGCTGAGTTCTCTCAGAGGAGGGATGTTCTCCATTGCATATAGCATAACATGAGGGAACATTAAGTTGTTGTGATCAAACAGAACATACTGAACGAACACGTTTGGACTCGAACTATGACTCATGTAACAAGCAACATTTCTCATTGTTGATACATCCAGAGAATAATCTAAAGGAGGAATTGAGGGATACGATGGACGCACATAATCAGGGTATATCTGAGACAAATCCCCCCATTCTGCCCATCTATCTGAAAACCGATTAGGATATATTAAGGAGTCACCATTCATTGTTAAAATTTGAGCTTGCTCCCTTGTTAAAATTACCCCCGTATACTCGCAGATAAAGGCTCCGGCCTGAATAAGGTCCAAGGACCTAACTCCCCAACCAGTCTGTGCAGACCTAAACACTTCCAACCTATGCCTGATCCCCTTTTGTGCAACACGGTTCCGACAATTGGGAGGACAGGAGCAAAAAGGGCCACATTCAAAAATCAAAGGCCTCCCTCTCACAAGCAAACCCTGAAGATTATAGGGAAACTCTCCTCCATTCTTCATAGAGCAAAAGCAGCCATCAGTACAAGCCTCCACACATTCACAGCCAGTAGCTTTCCCACTCTGATGAAACACAAACTGCGGAAAAGTAGTTTTCGGAAGATACTCATAATAAAGAGGTTCTTGATTGTCATCTATATCATTAAATAGCCTAATAGGAACACTCTCCCTCTTGTGTGAAATATCAACAGAAAGACAATACATAGGCTTAAGATCCAACCCAATTTTCTTAATCTCCCTAGCCTCTTTGAGAACAGCACTACCCATCTTAGCCTGCCCCTCAATTCTCCATAGCTTATACTTATAAACTCCAAAACCAGACTTTCCTACATCAAACCAACAATCAACAATCCTATACAATCCATCATAAACATAAACCTTACCAGAACCGGACGCGCTCCCTTCATACTTCATCCCACGAATAACCCTAACCTCGATTCCATAATGCATACTCCTTTCCAAAGCAAGGTTTCCGCCCACCAATTTCTGATCACAAATTTGCCTTGAGGAATTCTTCTCCTGCCCTCCATGGCCAGTGTAGATTATAACATCACCGTCATCTAATTCCATATCATCCTCATAACCACCCGAAACAATCACACTGGTAGCAATTGGCTCACCATTTGAGCACCTACTTTTAGGTAGGTAATCAATGCCTGCTTGTATCTGCATATGCAAACCAATTACACACAATTCCATCCTAAACAAAAACACATCACCAACATAGACTCCAGGTATCGGTCCAACTATCCTCTTATCACGATACAGCCACAACTCACGCTTCCTCATTAACGCAGCAGCCCTCATATCACCACGAATCCGATTACGACCACGACGCCTTCTTCCATTCGACAACTCCCCTTCCAACCCTGCAGCCGCCACCCTACTCTCCTCACCGACTCTCATCTCTGCCTCCATAACCGCAACTTCAGCAGCCAACATCCTCTCCTCAGCCAACCTCCTCTCCTCAGCCAATCTCCTCTCTTCCTCCACAGCAACTTCAGCAGCCAATTTCCTCTCATCAGCCATTCTCTTCTCCTCCTCAACACTCGCCAACACGCGAAGCGAATCATAAATCATCCTAGTCTTCCTCATCACATCACGAAAATGCATCTGATCCTTCATACTCAGATCTGAAACCCTCACAAGCTCCATCACCTGGCTTGCTTTCTTCCTAACCACCGCAACTGCCGTCTCTTGTTTCTCCGGAACAACAACAATCGCTCGATCATTTCCCTCACACGGCTCAGAATCAATAGAATCCACCCCCAAATTAGGAGGGTTGAGATTTAGGTCAGGGTTACAACCATTGACTAAATTCTCCATTGAAACAGCAGAAGCATTGTTGGAATCATCGATTCCCATAAAAGGGTAAAGCGATTTACCAAAAGTAGCATTGAAAAGCTGTGAAATACGGTAGTATTCGGTGTATAAATCAGATTGATCATCGGTTTCTGAGCCAGGAGAGAAATGGGGTTGTTGTTGAGAATCTTGGGTGGCGAAGAAATCATCGAAAGGCTCCGGTTTTGGAACGAGCAGCGTCTGAAGCGGTGCTCCGGAGGAAATGGTGGTGGTTGGGGGTGGAGGTGAGAAATTAGGGATTTGGTTGGAAATAGTAAAATTGGGGGTGGGAATAGCAACAGAAACATGAGAAGAAGGTTGAGAAGGAGAAGGAGTTTCAAGGGTTAATGAGAAAGGATCCATTTGAGTTATGATGATGATGAAGGTGAATGAGAAGTGAGTGAAGTTTGAGTGTACTTTGTGTTCAAGGGAGGTTAGAGAAAGAGTGGCATTGGAGTGAGTGAGGTCATAGAAATGAAATGAACAAAATATGAAAGTGGAGAACAATTTGATGACATAAACAAACTACTCTTTCAGAAGATTTAATGTGTGATGATGTATAAGATTATAAATATTTGTTTATATGGCTTCATTTACTCTTTCTTAGAATTATATAGACATATCACATTTAAGCCGCTGGATTACTTGAAAAAAAAAAATTATATAGACATATAATTCATCCATAAATCTTGAATATGATTATATCGAGAAAAAATTATGAGAGATATTGACCCCAAAAAAAAATTATGCAAGGCTAAAAAAGAATCAAGGTAAATATATTAAAATAAAATTGGGGGATATATTAAACATGAGAAATGTTAACTTGTGCCATTAAACATAAGTTAAGAAGACAAATGTAGAAAGTTTTTCTTGGAACATGTGCATTCAATGTCTCAAAAGTTGTAAAAGTTTCAATATAAAATTTATTTTTAATTTCCTTTTTAAGCTCTTTAACTTATGCCCTAAAGGCATAAGTTAACATGACACATTAAACATCAATAATAGCATTTTTTTTAGAGGATTTTTTTTGGAAGAAAGCATTTTTTTTTAGAGGATTATAATAGACTTTGTCGGTAAGATTTGACTTCATTGATAATGTCGATATTGTAAAGTTAGACATCTTTATCTAGATTTGAATTTGAGACATCGTAATTGTGTGTGAGAGTTCAATGGTATTTTCCATTTTCTTTAGAGTATACACTCCATTTAAATTATTGCATTTACAATTTAATCTTTTTATAATATTATTTAAATCTTTAATTAAACAAATTAGTCAAATCTCATTGCAATAGAAATAATTTCACTGCAATAGTAACAATATCGAGCGCTTTATGAAAAGTTTTTTTGATCTTATTTGTCAAAATTATTTGATTGTATTATATGAAGAAAAAAAATTACTCTCTCTGGTCCTAAATATAAGAGAAGAATTTTTTTTTAGGTTCATTGAACATTTAATGTATCTAGACTATAATATAAACTAAATACATAATTTATTCAATGAACTTGAAAAAAAAATATTCTCTTACATTTAAGATCGGAGGGAGTATAACCAAGTGTAATAAAATAGATATATACAATTAATGCAATAGAAAAACTGACATGAACAATGTGTTATTGAAAACTATGTGTAATCACATTGTTCCACAACTTTCTTTTAATATGTGGACCCCATTTGTTTGACTGAGATTATCAGAATCAAGTGTAGTTTTTGAATATGAAGGGTTCAAATAAAAAGAATGGTAAAAGATTGCAATAAGAAGAAAAGAAAGATTAGTTAAAAAAATATGGAAGAAAGATTTCAATATGAGACCTCATGCAAAACATATTTTAACTTGATTATGCAGAAAAAAGGAAAGAGATCATCACTCTAGGTAAAAAAGATTAAAGAAGATGAAATCTCACAATATTATTCATGACCAAAATACAGTTTTAGCAGTCTTACAAAACTACTTAGTTACATACATACTGATAGTTTTCCTGCCCACTCGTCAAGGATGCCATAGTCTATGTTGAGTTCTCTCAATGGAGGGATGTTCTCCATTGCATATAGCATGAGACGGGGGAACATCATATTGTTATGATCATAGAGAACAAACTGAACAAATACATTTGGACTCGAACTAAGGCTCATATAGCCAGCAACATTTCGCAATGTTGATATATCCATAGAATAATCTATATCAGGTATTAATGGATATGATGGACGAACATAATTATTGTATATCTCAGACAAATCCCCCCATTCTGCCCATCTATCTATAAACCATTTTGGATATATTAACGAGTCACCATTCATTGTTAAAATTTCAGCTTGTTCCTTTGTTAAAATTACCCCAGTATACTCGCAGATAAAGGCTCCAGCCTGAATAAGGTCCAAGGACCTAACTCCCCAACCAGTCTGTGCAGACATAAACACTTCCAACCTATGCGTGATCCCCTTTTGTGCAACACGATTTCGACAATTGGGAGGACAGGAGCAAAAAGGGCCACATTCAAAAATCAAAGGCTTCCCTTTCACAAGCAACCCCTGAAGATTATAGGGAAACTCACCTCCATTCTTCATGGAGCAAAAGCAGCCATCAGTACAAGTCTCCACACATTCACAGCCAGTAGCTTTCCTGCTTTGATGAAACACAAACCATGGAAAAATTGTTTCCGGAAGATACTCATAATAAAGAGGTTCTTGATTGTCATCTATGTCATTAAATAGCCTAACAGGAACATTCTCCCTCTTGTCTGAAATATCAACAGAAAGACAATACATAGGCTTAACATCCAACCCAATTTTCTTAATCTCCCTAGCCTCTTTGAGAACAACACTACCCATCTTAGCTTGCCCCTCAATTCTCAATAATTTATACTTAAAAACTCTAAAACCAGACATCCCTTCTTCAAACCAGCAATCAGTAATCCTATATAATCCATCATAAACATAAACCTTACTAGAGCTAGACGCACCCCCTTCATACTTCACCCCACGAATAACTCTAATCTCGATCCCGTAATGCATACTACGCTCCAAAGCAAGGTTTCCACCCTCTAATTTCTGATCACAGATTTGAATTGAGGAATTCTTCTTTCTTCCTCCATGGCCGATATGGATTATTACATCACCATCATCCAATTCCATATCATCCTCATAAGCACCTGAAACAATCACACTAGTAGCAATTGGCTCGCCATTGCAAGACCTACTTTTAGGAAGAAAATCAATGCTAGCTTGTATCTGCATATGCAAACCAATTACACATAATTCCACCATATACAAGAAAACATCACCAACATAAACTCCAGGTATCGGTCCAACTATCCTTTTATCGCGATATAACCATAACTCTCGGTCCTTCATTAACCTCGCAGCCCATATGTAACCACGAATATGATTATGACGTTTTCTTCCATTCATCATTTCCCCCTCCACCCCTGTTTCTGCCTCTTCCATGTTCTCATCACCAGCTTCCATCTCTGTCTCCATAATTGTAACTTCAGAAACAAATATCCTATCCTCATCCAACCTCTTTTCCTCAACCAATCTCTTCTCTGCCTCCACAAAAACTTCATCAGCCAATTTCTTCTCCTCAATAATTCTTTTCTCATCCTCAATACTTGCCAACACACGTAGTGAATCAAAAGTCATCCTTGTTCTCCTCATCACGTTGCGAGAATGCATATGATCCTTCATACTCAGATCTGAAACCCTCACAAGCATCTGACTTGCCTTTTTCTTAACTAGAGCTATCGCCGAACATGATTCTTGTTTCTTTGAAATGGGCATAATAGATCGATCATTTCTATCATCCACAAAATCCACCCCTATATTAGGGTTCTGATTTAGTCCAAGGTCAGAAATATTGACTGAGTTCTCCATTGAAGCGACAGAAGCATTGTTGGAATCATCGATTTTGAGAAAACGATAAAGGGATTTATTGGAAGTAGCATTGGAAGGTTGTGGGATGTTGTAGTACTCAGTGTAGAGGTTAGATTGATTGTTGTGTTCATATCCACGAGGGAAATGAGGTTGATTGTTGTGTTCATATTCAGGAGGGAAATGAGGTTGTTGTTGGGAACCTTGGGTGGTGAAAAAATCATCAAAAGGTTTAGGTTTTGGGACGAGTATGGTTTGAGGCGGTTCTCCGGTGTAAATGGGAGTGATTTGGGGATTGGGGATTGACATGTTAGGGATTTGATGAGAAGAAGTTTGAGAAGGGGAAGTAATAGAAGGGGTTTCAAGGGTTAATGATAAAGGATCTATTGGATTCATGGTGAAGGTGAATGGGAAGTGAGTTTAGTGAAGTTTTGTCTTATTTTATTTTAAGGGAGGTTAGAGAAAGAGTTGCATTGAAGTGAGATCATGAAATTGAAATAATATGAAAGTGGAGAACAATATGATGACAGAAACAAGGTACTCTCTCAGAAGATTTAGGAATTGGGATTATAAGGGGGATGATGTATAAGATCACAAATATTTGTTTGTGTGGCTTCATTTACAATTTCTTACTATTATATAGGCATATAATTTATCGAAAAATCTTGAATATGACTATCTCAAATGAAAAATAATTAATGAGAAATTTTGACCGTTGAAAACGCTAAAAAACATTCAATGAACCTATGATTCATCGAAAAATCTTGAATATGAATATTTCATTTGGAAAATAATTAAGAGAGACATTGACGCGGGAAAAAATTATGTGAGACCAATTTTTTTTTTAAGGTAAATATATTAAACATTGCTAATATCAATATTTCTTTTGAACGAGCATTATTAATATTAATTATATTGTACTTTGTCTGTAAGAACTGACTCAGCTGATAATGTCGATATTGTTAGGTTTGATACCTTTATCTGGGTTGGAACTCTTGACCTCGTAGTTGTGTGTGGAGTTTCAATTGTGCTTAAAATTTTCTTTTAAGTATACACATCATTTAAAATGTTATATTTACAATTTTATCCTTTTTATAATATTATTTAAATTTTTTTATCAAAAAACCAATCAAATATCATTGCAATATAAACAACATCATTGCAATATGAATAGGCATGGAAACAATACTTGTACCCGTAGGTACCCGCCCATACCTACCCCGATTTGACGGGTTTTCCCCGTTTTGACTGGGTTTAGGTATGGGTTTTTCCCGATTTCAAAACACGGGTATGGGACGGGTAACGAGGTTATATGTACCTACCCCAAACCCATACTCATACCTGTCCCGAATATAAAAAATTACTTTTTTTACCCCTTTTATATAAATATAAACACAACCCTAAATCATTTCACTCCAGTTCGAACGACTGATGTCATTGTCAGACGACAATTTTCTGGGTTCCCTCTGAAGCAGTCAACGCTGCTCACAAAGGGAACATAATGCTTTACAATATTGACATTGGGGTTGGAAAAAAGAACTTTTTTATTAAAAAATGATTCACTACGGTATGGGGATGAGGATGAGATACCCGAATCCATCGGAGACGGGGATAAGATTTAATTTCTTAGCCCCGTTGAGTATGGGTAGGGTAACGGATAAGTATATGAGAATCGGAGATGGGGATGGGGAAGGTAAAATCCGTCCCCTCCCCGCCCCATTGTCATACCTAAATATGAACAATAGTGAATACTATAAAAAGGAGTTTATTTTGTTCTTATTTACCAAAATAATTTGATCGTGTTATATGGCAAATATTTATAACAAACTATAGTAAAATAAATATACAATTAAACAAAATAGAAAAGTTAGCATGGACATTGTTGCACGAAAACTATGCAAACACCTTATTTTTCGCCTTTCTTTTAACATGTGGGCTCCATTAGTTTGATTGATATTACTCGAGATTCAATGTTGTTTTTAAATATTAAGGATTCAATGAGAAACAACAATAAAGGATTTGCAATAAGAAGGTAAGTAAGATTGAAATGTGTGGTCCTCATGTAAAACAAATATTCACGTGATTAGGCAGAAAACTGGAAAGAGATCATCACTTTAAGTGATATTGATTAAAGAAAACTTTGTTTTTGTAGCTAAATTATCGTTAGCAACGTGCATTCGAAAAAGGTGCGTCTTCAGGCTGCTATTAGTTTTAGTGGTAATATTTGAAGTAGATAAAATAGTCACAAGAAAGGGAGTTTGAATTGTGACCCTTTAAAAACTAAACCTGTAACTTAAAATTGATTCTCAAGTTTTGAACTTGGAATAATTAAGTTAGTGAACTGACTTCAGAACGTTTTGAAGTAGTTATGCAGAAACAGTTTGAATATACATATGTGTTTGTGTGTGTGGTGTATACTGAAAATAAAGAGTATAGGAAAGAGAAGAAGAACACACAAGGATTTATAGTGGTTCACCCAATGTGGGCTAATCCACTCCTCACAATCTTGTGAGAGTTTCCACTATGATGCTTGAGATAACCTCTCAAATCCTGCACCTTACAATCTTTGTTCACCTGAACAATTACAACAACTGTATTCTCTAAGCCTCAACAAGCTTGCACCTTCTTGCTAAGTTACTCACTTAGACTTTTACAACTTCTGCTTAAACTAACACTTTAGTACCCCTAAAGCTAGATGAGACTTTGATTACAATTTGTATGAAGTTTGAGTGTTTGTAGAAACACACAAAAGGAGAATGGAGGAAAAAGTTATCTTTAAAGAGATAATAGAAAGAATTGATTTACACTTTTAAAGACTTCTTGGAATCTCTGTAATGATCAATTTTTGCTAAAGCTTCAAAACACTCTTATGTTGTTTTTCTTGTATGCTTTGCAATGGTGCGTGTTATGCTGAGACCTTGATCTCTATTTATAGAGTTTCTTGAGCCTTTGTAGCCGTTGGAGAGTGACCAATGGTTTTATGCCACGTGTCCTGGGACCCGCCAACTTTCACTTGAATTTCTGGGCAAAATGAAATACTTCAGAATGTTGTTGTGTTCTTGAGAATACTTCAGAATGTTGTTGTGTTCATCATTAACTTCATCTGGGTTCATGTGGATGAACGGTCAGATATGCATCTGGACTTTTGCAGATGAATGTCACATGAATTTCTAGGTTGTACTATGAAGATTATCTTGGGCGTACTTCAGAATGTTCTTGGGTCAGATCTTCTTTGAAATCTGTCTTGGAACTAGTGCAGAATTGATAAAGTGGAGCTGTCACTTCACTTCCATGCTTTAGGGGATTTGGTTTGCTTTGTACAGTACCAACTCCCTTATGTGTCGAAATCTTGTTGAATCAGACTTGATCT
>Ga0315914_1001190_pt1 | contig 37943 bp, 24 predicted proteins | sample MpolenodulesMG_FD_203920 | JGI IMG/M metagenome (GOLD analysis project Ga0315914, IMG submission 203920) | Medicago polymorpha root nodule microbial communities from Los Angeles, California, United States - elongated nodules | ecosystem: Host-associated > Plants > Roots > Nodule | place: USA...
TCAGTTTTGATGCACTTCAATTTCAAAGGTTTGTTTGTCGATCCTTCCCCAGCCTCCGTCTCAAACATGGTCGAATCCACACTGTCCATGAGTCTTTTCCCTACGACCTTGCTGTTTGGGGTAATTTCATCATCCTTTTGATTGCAATCACTTTTTGTTGAATCACCGCACTCGATCAACTGGTTCTGTCACGGTAATAAAAGGAATTGCGTTCAGTAAATCTGAAAAAGCTATCTGGATTAAGAGTAACAGCGGATGCGAATTGAATGATATTGAAATACCTCAGTCGTAGTTGTTTCAGAAATGATCATCAAATTGGTTGCCATGGTATCATCTTCAGCATTTTCATTTCAAACCTTAATTTTGTGGAGAGTGACAAATTGCTCAATGAATTTGACATCATTAGTGGTCCTTTTAACAAAATAATTGCGCCAAGCTCTGCATCAAGTTCCCATCCATAATTTCAACCTTAAACAACATCTGCTTTCCAACAAAAATTTATAGATCAGATGGATAATCACAATTGTCACTAGTCTGCAGAAATCAACAATGCGCATCAAATTAGGTGCTACATAGTGTGGACATTTAGTATCACCTGACTGGGTGCATCAATCAGATCATGTACACTCCTGCCAACATAAGTTTGAACATTACGATCAAACAAAATGAAAGTTGTTGATCCGGTAGCATCCATCACCTGAACATGGACTTTGTACCTAATTATTGTTGACAGACAATTAAGAACCACATCAAATAACAGATATATTGCACGTCAGGAAAAAAATCCAAAGAAGCAATTAAGAAAATTTAAAAATCATTAGTTAGCTGGCCTTGGCACAACATTCCTTCCCTGCTTACATCTCGAACAATACATTTTTCCAGCCACAATCTTAACCCTTGCCGCACATTTGGTGCATGAATCATAATACCAACCATACTCGGACTCAATACTGCAAATTGTTGCAAGTACAATCACATTGCATTGCTGTTTATAAAAAAAATGGCCCAATCATATATTATTTAACACTAAATAACGATAAGTATTCAGAAAAAGAAAAAAAAACTCTAAATTGCGGCATTCTTGAATGAAGACCAAAATCAGTCCTTTTATTCTGTAACATTATGAATATTGAGAACTATAAATAACAATCAATATTCAAAAAAAGAAAAAAAAATCTAAATTGCGGCGTTCTTGAATGAAGACCGAAATCAGTCCTTTTATTTTGTAACATTATGATTATTGAGAACTTTACTCAACTACAATACTGATATCAAACAACAAACAATAAACAGAAAAAACGTTTAATAAACAGAAAAAACTCTAAATTGCGGCATTCTTGAACGATATCAGATTGTTGAAAAAAAACATTCTAATTATTATGTCTGATTGATACATGAACAACATATAACTCTCACAGACAGAAATGTTTATATACAAAGCAAGCTATTATTTGTCCTTCGATTCATTTTTTAACAAAAAAAAATGTTCGAATCATGTATTCACATAATTTCCCAATAAATGATCGGATATCATAAGAGAAAACACAAGAGAAACAAAGAAGGTGTTGGGTGGAAAAATTGCATGTTGAAAGAGAGGGGTGGGATTCATGAGGGAAGAACAAAGAAGGGAGAGCACCTGCACCTCAAAAAACTAAGAAGATAGAGAGAAAAATATTTTAGAAAGAAAAGAAAAGAGATGATATTCAATTGAAGGAATCCAAGCCAAATGTGATTTGAAGTCTGAAGGTTTCAATGCCCGTTGTTTATTGTAATAAGCCATAAAAACACCTTGCATTGGTAAAACACAGATGCATGGGAAAGTATAAGCCAATTTAATGCGATAAGGGACGGCGGAAAGCAAGCACACAATGCATTAAGTGACGTAAGGCAAGGAGGGAAAATTTGAAATTGAAGTGTGTATTGTGATTTGTGCTAGCCAGCAAAAAGATCAGATCTACGGCTGATGAGTAAGTGGCGCCCAAAGGTGTAGATCCAAGGGCTAGGATTGTTTGGCGCCTAAAAAAGTAGGTTTAGGGTTTGGAGTGGTAATTGGAATGTTAATTAGGATTCGGAATAATATGATTAACACGGAAAATATCAATTATTAACAAATTTAATACAACTATCAACTCTTTTTTATTCATGTAATTTTGCCAAAAAGAGTTTAATATTTAATGAAGGGTGTACAGTATTTGCTATTTAATGTAAACAAAAAACTGTATTTCTTAGCGGGGAAAAAGTGATCCATTTAAGAGAGATAAAGAAATAAGTGGAATAATTTATTTTTCAAATTTTTATTTTTATTTTTATTGACAAATGGTGAGGATTTTAACATCATTTTTTCTTTACCAAAAAGTTTAAAAAGGTGTACAATATGGAAAATGACCAATAAGGAGTCCTTAACAAACTATATATGGCTTCGTCAACAACAAAAAAATTAATTATACATGGATGGTTATTGAATTAATAGAAGTGACTTTAAATTTGCCATGTTACTTGTGATGCATGATAATGAAATCTTATTTTTTGTATATAATGCTTAACCTATTAATAGAAAACTCATGTGCTCCTAAACAAATAGAATTGGAAGATTAATAGAATTTGAGAGTTTCTTCATTCCATTGAGAACTTTATATTTGTTCTTGGGATCCCAATTGGAGTCAAATTCATACTTGTCATCAAGATGATCCTATACCGTATAGAATTTGTTTGTTTGTTTGTTTTCTTGTGGATAATGTTGGTGATATCTTATAAATCTATATTTCGTTTGCCTATGCTACACGTTCCAAGACATGTGAATCGAAATGGAACTTTCTTGTTGCTCTTGGTCAATTTTTAAGTTTGAGTACTTATAACTGTAAAGTGCAAACCAAACACAGATTATACAAGAGTCTAGTTATTGCAAAGTGTAGCAATTAAATTTGATTTTTGCCCTTGCAACAAAAACAAATAAATGAACAACATTCAACTTTGGGTTATAGATTATAACATTAATTTTACTACTAAATTTTGAAATTAATGAAGCATCCTATACCCTTTATTTTATACTTACATTACGCATAAACTCAAGACTTACATAAATTCTAAATTAAATGTTTCTCTAGAAAGGTAAAGCTTATGTGTCACTTCACTTGTCTAGATCCTTACTATAAGTATTCTTCAAGTCTAACCAACTTAATTTTGTTCCTATATATGGAACCTTTGCAGATGCTCATAAAGAATCTTTGTAAATAGAAACTTATAATAAGTGGCTAGAAGAGACACCTCTACAATCTACAAACACAAAGGGGAAAAAAATGAATTTACCATTTCAAAATTGTATTTTTTTAATAAATGAAACAAAATATCCATGTCAAATTCAATGCCTATAAAGCCATGTATGTCCAAAGCGTGACTAAGCCCAACTACTTCACTTCAATATAGGTTCATCAAAGGGATCTTTAAAATTAGCCTTCTCACCAAGATCTTGGAATTCATCTACAAGATTTTGAAGTCTTGCAACAAACTCGATTAAAAGTGAAGCAAATGTAGCCAAAGACAAAGAGCTAGCACTTTCATAAACTTTAGATTCTGGCTCATTCAGTATAGCATCACCGCAAAAAGATAGTTGAGGCCATGATACTAAGCCCTTGCTCATGGTTTGTGTAAAACTTGACTCTGGCAGCGAATCTTGTATGCTTATATTAAGTTTTGAATCGTCCACTAGTTCATTCATCGATGACTGCTTTGATGACTTCTTACTCTCATCGATCAAATTGTCAGATTGTCCATTTCCTTTAGACTGGTGTTGTCTTACAGCTTCCCAGTTCTCTGAATTAACTAGAAGGAATGAATGACTGTCAATCTTCATCTGCAATAGCTCGGCTGCCTCATGAACTTCTAACAGAACGTCATGTGGGCTTAGCTTCTCCATCTTTTCTACTTTGCTTCCTAGTTGACGCAGTACTTTAGCTCCTTCAGCACCCACCTTCTGAAGTTCTTGAAAGAATACCAACCTCTTTTCTGGAGGTGCCTATGACATTAACAATATCTATAAATTAAGACATTCCTATAAATAAGCATTCTTTTTTGTAGTAATATAGAAAATTCACGGTATTTAGCAGTGAACTAAGAAAATTTTCATAATTGTTGGTCTGCATTCCACAATTATAGGGTCTTCACCAAGGCTTGAAAATGTATTTGAGTAAATATCTTGCTGTCTTGTGCCATTATGTAATTCTATACCAAAAAAGAAGTGAATATGCACAAAATAAAGTTTTAACATTAAGTTCTTCACGCTCATCATGGTTAATTCCAAACAATTATCAAAATGAACAAGCAAAGATATCATGATGCTATGTATGATTAAGCAAACTATTGTTATAAAACAACAATTCATAAAATTTATAATGGGGAACGTATAAATTTACAATTAACGCCATGTTCATACATGGAAAAATGCTTTCACCCTTACAACGGTTATCAAGCATAAAAAACAGAAATTACTGAGAACTTAAATGAGACACAAATCACAAAAGAGAAGTTCTTCTTATACCTGTATTTCTGAAAGTATGCATCCATGCATTGCCATTACCATGAAAGCACAATGCCTCAATGCTCCACTAAGTTTGACATAACTTCTCCAAGGATAATTGAACATCTTGTATGGACCATGAGGTGGCTCCCACAATGCAAAATCTAACTGTGCAACGGTCCAAATATGTAAGAATAAATATTAGACTGTATTAGAAAACATTTAAGTAGTCGCTTCCCAAATTGTATTTATATATCAAGGATTAATTACACATTTAAGCGAGTTATTGGAAAAGAGGGAAAAGGAAATACAAATAAGAATACCAAAGTCTCCTCTTGGCTTGATGATTGCACTGCTGTTCTATAACCGCGATAAAGAGGGTCATCAGAGGCTTGATATACAAGAATTTTGGATGGCACCCTCTCATATTCAACACATTGTAGGTAACCATTTACACAACCTAAGAAAATTACCACAAAATACCAACCTAGCAAGTTAGCATCCATATAACAAATTAAAGAAAAGTTACACAACTTAAACAGCACAAACAAATTTCTGAAAATGAGAACGGGAAACATGTGAAATAAACGAGTATTAACCTTCTAAAGATGCAGCAACTCCGTGGAAATTTTTGACGACCAATTTGTGGAGATCCTCTCCGGACCAAATAGGGTAAATGCAAATATTAACAGACAAACTCACACCAGCACCAACACCAATAAGGACCAATCTATAAAAAGCAGTGGTGAAAAACTGCTTTCCATCTCTTCCAGACACCAACACAATACAAAACGTTAACAAAAACACACGAAAGCCGTATTCATAAGTCTTCATTGCAGGATATAGCTTCATAAAACTTGCACAAAACCCTGCAAATCCCCACAATAATACAATCATATACTATGTAGCACCAAGACTTCATATTGAAGACATGTCTGGTGTCTGACTCACTACCCAACACTGATACATGTGGTTATGTTCAATAATGACATGTTCTCCATTTATTATTGGTGTCAACGTGTTAATGTCTTATATGTGTCGGTATTTCATACAACATATATATGATAAAACACACACGCACGCACACACATCAATCTTCAATTTTCCATTCAGCTTAAAATAGAAAAAAAAATCCAACCTGCAATAAAAATAGCTACAACAATAAGAAGCTCCTCAAAAGCTCCACCAACTAAAACTGATAATCGTGCAATCCCTATGGCAAGCACTCCTGCTGAAATTGTTCCCAAAGCACGATTGAACCCTTTGTTAAGTGTTGCACCTACTCTCATAAAAAAAAGTTAAACTTTTTCATTAAACAACGACATAAGTATTTCAAACAAAACAAAAAATCTACATAATATTTCCTTGTTTGTCACAACAACAATAATAAGTAACAACTATATCGCCCTGACACTTGAGATTGAAAACATGTTCAATGTCTAACATGTGTCGGTGCATGTGACATTGGCACAACACCGACACAATCATTTTATGTTGGTGGTTGAATAGAAAAGATTCCTACCTATGCTGAATTCGAAAACAACGACAACAGTGAGAATAGCCCAAATAGAGTACTTGCTAAGTTGTTTTTCCTTAATGTAAATGAAAAGAGAAACAAGAGCCAAAGTTAAACCAGCTTTCATGGCAAAAATAAATTTACGTCGATCAGAACGACCCATCTCGTAGAGTTTTCCGATGAAATCACGAAAGCCATTGCGGATGTTGACAATGCGTTGAGAAAGAGCGTCAAGATTGAAACAACTACGTTTGGAGGAATCATTAAAGTTGAAATCATCATCATTGTATTCTTTTTTAGCAAGAAGTCTCTCTCTGCTCTTTTCTAAGATACTGTGTCTGAAGGAACCGATTCTTGTTGTTGATGTTCCATGTGATTGCATTTTGTTGGGATCAAAAGAACAGAGACAAAGACAAAGACACAAACACAGTTGTTGAATGAAGGAATGAGAAAATGAAGGTAATGTCCTGTTTGGGGAGTGCCCAAGAGTAGGAAGACCATAAGACCCGCCATTCTTTCGCTATTGTCGTTTGAACTTTTCTCTCAAACCACATACATATTACTCCTTTTTCATTTATTTATTTTATAATAATTTAGTGTATTTTTATATTTAGATAGCTAGATTTAGCTACCCAAGTTTATTTGTGAAAAATTAGTAGAAATTGTCATTTGATGGATACATTCATTCTTCTTGTTTTCGCACTTTCAAACTCTATACACATAGAGAGCTATTCATAAAAATATATTTTATTTTTTCTATATATTTGGTTCCCTCGTAAGAATCTAGCTAGTTTTTGTTCTTGTGGATGTATAGATAGTATATGATAATGGGGTATATAAGCACTACACTTTATACATTTACCCAAAAATATTATTAGTCTTAATTTCTTTTATAAATTTTTTATTTTAACTTTTTTTACTATCACTTTATATATGTTTTTATCTTTCTTTTATTATTGTAACAAGGAGTACCTATTTATTTTTTTAAGGGAGGAGTACCTTATTATATTTCTGTTTTCTTCCTTCAAAAAATATTTTTGTTTTCTTATATGGTACTTGCAGAAAACAAAAGATGTCAAATAAATCTCGGGGTACCAATTTCTATTCAACTCATTCAAAAAATTGATATAGTATGCAATAAAAAATTTAAAATCTTAAGAGTGGAAAGGAAAACAGGCAAACAGCTTAGAGAGAGAGATTTACAAAAGAAGAAAAGTTATGTATATTATACCAATGACAAGGAGTATTGAGTAGTGATAACAACTTAATTGAAAGTTCCTTTATGATGAAACATTACATGCAAAAATCAAAATATAAAAAAGAAACAAATCCTTGTAAGAAAGCATTGGGAGCTTGAGACTTATTCATGCTTCTAATTAATTGGATGGAACAAAACAGTGGAGTGGTTGGCAATGTGCAAGCTAAATTGTCCACCTTTTTCACTAACATCAATCTTTGTCCCATTTGGACCCTTCATCTCAAAGTTTGACACCAACTTTCCAATAACCAATCCCAATATTGGCAATGCAAGTATAATCCCAGGACAACTCCTTCTTCCAACACCAAATGGCACAAACCTAAAATCAACTTTCCCTCCACCAGCAACAGCATCAATTCCATTTTCTTCTTCCAAAAACCTCTCTGGCCTAAACTCTTGTGGTTTTTCCCACCATAATGGATTATTTGCAAGCCACCAAGCATTAACAACTACCTTAGACTCTTTTGGAATAGTGTACTCTCCTAGCTTAGCCTCTTCAAGGTTCATGTGTGGCACTAACAATGGAATTGGTGTATGCAATCTCAATATCTCTTTCAATGTAGCTTGTAAATATGGTAATTGGTTTAAGTTTGATTCTGTGACTTGTTCACCTTTAAGCACTTTTGATATCTCATCTCGAATTTTGGTTTGAACTTCTGGATGATTCACTAACTCTGCTATTGCCCATTCCATGGACCATAGTGTTGTCTCTATTGCAGCAACATTAATGTTCTCTACTATGTAAGTCACATTCTCTTCACTTATTTCACCTTTCATCTCAGCATCTATGATATGATCAATTGCACAGTTTATCTCATGCTTCTCCCCATTGGCTGCCATTATTTTTCTGAAAAAAATAAATAAATACTCTATGTTACATATAAATGGAAATCAGTTGAAATAATTAATATGGATTTTTGTGGATATATTTTTGGTAGTATAACAAAATGTCATTAGGGTGAACTGTGTTTGGATATATGTGTAAAAGTAAAAGTGTTACGTTATGTTTACATAATCCTCAATTTCGGGGTTAGGACTGCTTCAGAGAATTTATTTGAGTTTATCTATAGACGCAAGTATTTGTGGGACTATTTGAAAAAGTTCATGATAACAAATTATGACATGTCCGCTAGCTACTACCAACTTATTTCTAATTCTCTCTATAATAGTTTATGAAAATGACTCTCAGTTTATATGTAAATAATTTGACTGTATTTTATCTTTTGTTGTAGAAAAAGCTTATATATATAAGCACTTATATCATAAGCGTCTATGCAACAAGTACTTAATTAAGCTGTTAATCCTGACAATAAACTTGACTAATATATTAATGGATCAATTACTTACCTCCTCTTCTCAATGTAGTAGTTGTTGAAAAATGCAAGCCTCCTAGTTTGCAAGTCTTTGCACTTGTTAAGGTAGCCTCTCAAAAATGGCCTAAGCAAGGGAATAAAATCTCCATAATTATATTCAAAACTCTGTGCCAAACGGCTTCTCTCAGAGTTAAACCTTGTAGCCTGAATAAACAAAGGATCTTCTTGAGACTCAAATTTGGCATCAAACATCATCCTATACATGATGTTATACAACATCAGCTGAAGACGTTTTCTAATAACAATCCCTTCACTCTTAACAATGTCATTAGCATTTAGGTCTTGAACTACCAAATCCATCTCTTGTTCCCACATGTTGCTATAATTTTGAACAACTTTGTTAGTGAAAAACGGCAATGTCATGATTCTTCGCATTTTGCGCCAATGATCACCATAGACAGTGAAAACCATGTCTTGTCCATTACCAGTGAAGATATCAAAGACAACGTTACAAGGACGAGAACCGAACTCGACACCTTGTGAATGAAGAACTTGTGTGGCAAGGTTTGGATCAGAGACAACAACCAAGTTTTTGGAACCAAGTTTGAGTAGGAAAAGTGGTCCATAAGTTTGTGACATGGATGCAAGCATACGATGATTGAGATCATTGCCAACTTGAAGCCAGTTTCCAAATATAGGAACAGAAAAAGGGCTTGGAGGTGATGAATTTTTCTTGTGGCTGTTTGAATTGGAATTAGTTAGGTATATAAACCATACTAATAAGATGATGAAAGAGACACAAGCAATGGAGATTGGGAGAGAGGGTGTAAAAAAGAGTTTTGTAGTAATTATTGGAATGAGTATTGCAAAAAGAGTGAAAAATATTGGTTTTTTTGTGAGTTGAAGGAGAGTCATGTTTTGATTTGTGAGGAAATAGTATTGATTTGTAGTGAAAGATATTTGAAGGGGTGAAGAATTGTGATGGGTTGGATTAAGGAATGAGATTGTTTATATTATGTTGGGAGGGACGAGGTAGGTGTGTGTGTTCCATGGTTTGTGATGAATCCATGGGCTCTATTGGTATTTCAATTTTTCAAACCAAGGTAGGAAGGATTAATTAGAGAAATGTGAATACCATATATAGTAATATAGTACTAGTTGGTGAATAAAGCAAGCCATTTTTCCCTTTAAAAAAAGAAGGGAAACCATTTTCCGAAGTCAAAGCGCAGAGTTTGGTGAGACTATGAAATAAAATTACTTTGTCAAAAGAGAAAATGAAATAAAATTACTTGCAGACATGACCAACCATTCGGTCAAGCCAAGCCACCCAACCGTGGGTACGTAGAATATAAACAATGTTTGAATAGCCCATTGCCCAATATACAAAGGCGGTCTAATTTTTGTTACATACACATTCAGTTAAATTATATTTATTTAGAAATTAACCTAAAAAGAAATAGTTTAATGGTGGTGGGTTGACGGTCCAAAACAACTTTGCATATGCGACTAATTAAAAATTCCAAATTACCATGTAAATTAAAATATTAATTAATATAGCGATTCTAAATATTTTAATTGAATGTATGTGCAAAATTATTTGAACCGTCAACCCACCATTAAACTCAAAAAGAAACTAATCTAAAAAATGACATTATGAAATAATTTGATTGAACATATGTGTAATTAATTGGTCAATGTTAGAGTTAGAGCATAATGCCAAATTAGGGATTTTTTTACCACTAGACCAAACTTTTTAGAGGATAATGTCCTTTTAGAGGATAATGTCTTCTTTTTTACCGGTGCATCAAACTTTTGAACTCAATGTTCTACTTGTAACGTATTTTCTTTAAATGATTAATGTTAACAATTATTTTTTAATTAGTTTTTTTGATCTTGTAATCCTGTGTCCTAAAGCAAAAGTTAAAGAATTCAACTTTTTAGAGTTAGAGCATCTTACCAAACTTTTTAAAAAATTTCATAAAAAACAACAAAATTTTAACTTTAAAAAGTTAAATAAAGTTGAATGTACAACTTTTAAGTAAATTATTTCTATTTTAAATTTCTTAGTATGTGTCTTGAAATTACATTAACCTTTGTCTTAGTTCGTTTTATCCTTTACCCGAATTTGACCGTGGTGGGACCAAAGTTGAACGATTGAACTCTAACACTAGTATCTTTGCCGCCAGCTCAATGGTTAGTCCAGTTTTAATTACTTGGTCCAAAAAATTATATCTACAAAGAACGTAGATAGGAGGCTTAGTTTTTCTTTTAAAGTTACATTTGCTCCTCACAATTATATCTACAACAACAATATATTGCTATTTCTCTCCTCTCCATATTTGTTTCCTCTCTTCATCCTTTCCTCTCTCCCCCACAATTATTTCCAGGGAGGAATACCTTTTGAAGGATTAGGCTTTTGTGCGGTTAGAGACTGCATGCTGTCAGTGATCTAAGAATTGTCATATTTTAACCTCAAATTTTATATTAAATAAAGGGTCATGTTAACTTGAATGGCACATGTTAAACATTAATTTCATTTCATTAATGGTAAAAATTTATTGAAAAATAATTAATATTAAACATTTTGAGTAATAAATTAACACAATTTCCAATACATAATTTCTATTAGTGACATTCTTAACATGTACCCTTAAGGCACAAGTTAACATTTCCGTTAAATAAAAAATAAAATGTATTAAGATTTGAACCGCCACCTAATCTTAATTAGACAGCCTGAGATGCTAATTGCACCTATCTCGACTGTACTAGTCCAATTTCCATTATAAAAAAAAAAGAGGACTTTGCATGATCTAATCATATCCATAAGTTGCAATGATTCTACTAATCATAGGTCTACTCAGCTATATGTTACAAGATTCAAGTACATTCACGATGTGATGCACATGAATTGTGGAGTATCCATACTTCAAAAAATATTGTTGTTAATCTAATGGAAAAATTTTCCTAGATTTTAATAGAAGAGATTGAAAAGAATACTAGGTTATGAATCTTGGCTTATTCTCTCATTGGTAAGGTAATGTCAAGGCCAACCTATAGCATGTGCAAACTAGGCTACTACCCATCACCAAATTTTTTTCCCACAATCTCTTTACACTGACACTTCTGATTGAAGGTGTGTCTCAATGTCCGACACGATACCGACACTTGTGATTACATTGAATTATGTCATTTTTTTAAAATTTAATCGATGTCGACGTGTTTGCATCTGTGTCGTGTCCGGTGTTCGTGTCTGTGTTCATGTTTCATAAGCCACAATTAAATTATGGTTAAATGCGACGCCTTTATATATTTGTCACGATTTAACCATGGCTAAATTGAGTCCCCTACATAGAATCTCCAAAATGTCTAAGACGGCTATGAATAATCCACATGATAGTTGAACCCTTTCTCACCACATCCTGGAAGTAGAGGAAACAAAATTTAAAAGTTTTAGATGAGCTTAAGCTTCAAGTTCTATGGTGGTTGGGTGAGTTGGAGAGTGACATGAAGTATTGGTTTCAAGTTATAAAGTGGAGCCCGTGTGGAGTGGGTGCGACTTTATGGTTTGCAGTTGCATAAATGTAAGGTTTTATTGAGGGTGGCATTTAGCCTGGGAATGGATACTTTTTTCCCATGGAAAAGTGCCATTTTTCAAGACAGATGGCAGTAGGCAACCTATTTAGGAAAAAAAACAAATAAAAATAAAATTAGTTTCTTAATACATTACTACTGCACCTCCCCTTTCTCCATCTACATCTCTAACGTTCAATTATCTTGGCCATGGGTGATGTTGCTACTGAGTTTGCACACTATAATTGATAGGTTGGATAGTTTGCATAGTACAATTTGCACCTCCATTGTCTCTTGTTTATCGCTATTTCCACACCACCTTTCCTATGTGAATGGTTCTCATGGTTGTTCTGTGCCACTCTGGTTCTGTTCTTAGGATGATGCTCCTATGTATTTTCATGGTGGTTGAAGAAGTATAAATTTTAGGAACAAAATTATAAGGGGAGTAATTTTCTCTTTTTAAGTTGAATTTGATTGAATATAGCAAGAAAGTAAAAAATAGAAGATGAAACTGAAAAAAAATTGATGCATAGTTCTTAAGTTTAATTTTTTTTTTTATCATTTTAATTATGGCTTCACCTCTTTTAATTATGTTGTTTGTGCTTTGAGTTTGAGTTTGAGTTTTTAAAAACTCAGGGGAGTATGAGATGGTAAATGAAGAACATTGTGACTCTGTGAGGTAGGGTCGGAGAGAGAGGAGAAAGAATGAGGTGGGGTCCACGTCTTATTACAAAAAATTCAATAAATCAAACAGATGCAAAATTGATATTTAATTATTTGGTGGGATCAGTTTTTTTGTTATAGTGACTATACCGAATGGTCCTTGCTTATGGATTGATAGTTCGTGTGGTGTGTGAGAAAAAGGGAGAGGGAGATACTAGCTGGACAAAATATCAGATTGGTTCTTTAATTTTTTCTGTCTTGAATATGTCAGTTTAATTATATCATCATATCACTAGTATCATTTTTAAGTTTTAACACAATTTTTCTGTCTTGAATCGGTCATGAAGTGTATATTATGTTGGAATGAGATTGACCACACTTTCAAGTTTTAATATTGGTGCTCATTTCATCCTCAAAATGGCTACCATGGTGTAAATCAACAAAAAAATCCATCTGTTGTACTTGTTACCATCAACCAATTCCACTAAAAGCCAATTTAGTGATCAACTTCGATCCTTCAATAATATAACGAACATCCATGTATTTTTGAAAAGGAATGTGTGAAATATAGTGTAATGGTGTAGGATAATGAGACGCGAATAATCTATTTGAGACCAAAAAAAAACTGAAAATGCAATGCAACGTGTCATCTTCAGTGTGTGTATGGATCCCTTGATACGTAATTAGTATCTGTTTGCATCAAAAGAAATAGAAGTACTCTGACCATATTGTTAAAAGGAACCAAAATAAACACAAAAATAAAAATATTTATAAGGATGGAAAGGATAAAATAAACATATTACATCTGCACTAAAAATTTATGATTGAAGCATTTACACGCTTAGCCTTAGATAGTTGCAGAACTCAAGTCATATGCCACATACATACAAATCATTCTTACTCAATAACCTTGTACCCTTTTAGTCCTCACTGAAAATGGCTTCTTCTCCAAATCAATAAAAGTTGCACTCTGCCCTGATCCACCCTCAACACCAATAGAATCAACCTCAGTTTCTGCATCCATAAAAACAACAATCTCATCAACACCTGAATTTGAACTGCAACTTGCCTTCTCTAACTCTTCAGCATTCTTATTCAATTCTTCTCCTTTCAATGGTGACATAGCTTTCACAGAATCATGTCCATCCAACACTTTTCTTGGTCGAGGGCTTAAACTATTATGGTCATCATCATCAGGATCATGTGATTGGAATCTTGAAAGTTCCACAGCTGCTCTAGCAGCAGCTGCAGCGTATGCAGCTGATTCAAAAGCTGCCTGTGCTGCATCAGCTACATCCTTATACTTTTTCCTACCCTTAAAGGAATCAGAAAACTCATCACTTTTTCCTTCATTAACTAAAATGTGGACTTTTTCTTCTTCCTTGATCTCAGATTTGTGCCAGTCTTGTTTTTCCTGCTTTGTTACTTGTTCCTGCATTGATCACAATTTACAAAAACCTTTAGTGCTTTTTGTTCAAGTGCATCTTTAGAATCACAGTACGTTTGACGAAATCACGGTGGCACACCTTATTCTGCCAAACTTACTGTCAATCTAAACAAGCAGTTATATATGTGTGATAGACAATAACATCACATTAATTTTGTACCTCATCTGAAGTTGGAGAAACTTGTTCAAGCTGCAGGGTAATATTGTTCTCAGAAGCAATTTCTCCGAGTACCTTCATTCTGCTTTCTAAGCTCGGCATTCTAGTTGAAAGCTTTGTGATTATCTATAAAAATACCCAAAAGACTATATAAGATTACAAGCAAGCAAATAATACCCCAAAATAACAAAATTCCTCAAAAAGGTTCTCTGCTTTTTACACAAATTCTATACTGATAAGTGATCATAAAACTTAAAGTAGAACATCAATTTAGCCCTATAAAATTCAACAAGTTTCTACACAAACAAGAAGTCAAAACAAATTGCTAGAGTACTAAGGACAGAATGTGAGTCTTATTAAAAAATTATGATAAACTTGATTGAATTGATTTATGACATGAAAAAATATATATACCTTAGGATGAACTCTACAATTGTTCCTCAACTCAATAGCACGTGCAGCGAATTCTTTCCCGAATCTAGAAGTAAGAATTGCACGAATCTCTTGAATCTCTGGAAAATCTCCACACCTTGATGCCGCAAACAGTATTCCTGATGCTGCCTCCTCTAGTTCATCAGGACATTCTCTACAACATCAATAAAAATATAAATCATCAACACAAATTAGAAATGCGAAAATATATTTTAACAAATCACAAGCAATTGAAGCTGAATTGATAAACACACACCTTTGTTGTGCAATGAGGTGAATCCTTTCAACCAAGAGGTTGAAGTATCCTTCAATTTCATCGTACACATCCAACATATTCTGTTCCTTGATTACATGTTCAACCTGTACAAAGTAACAATCATGATGATTATGATTATGTTTATAACTAACTAGTAACTACGTTAAATAATATCAAATTTATTCTAATGAATCTCCAATTATATCTAACAAAATGATCTAAATAAATTACTCGAAGGAGAGCACGTTGATGGTTGTCGGGGAGTTGGAGAAGTTGAAGAACATCAGAACGAGATTGTCTGAGACGTGCGTTACGTTGATTCTTGAGAACAGCGAGGCGCGATATGGCGAGGTTAATGGTAGGCTTGAATTTGTCAGTTTTGAAGTTTCTACCCAACAATGCATCAAGTTTCCTACCCATGTCAATATGCACACAAACGTAACGCAATTGCTACGTTGTATAGTGCTGAAATACGAGAAGGAGAAAACTCAAAAGAGCATAGAAATGGACACAGTCACGCTAGAAGGTGTTATTATATAGTATAGTATAATTGCTTATTAATAATTAATTAATTGTAATAGTTGTATTTTGTTTGCTTATTAGAGAAGGCTTCATGCAAATAGGAAAAGTGTCGTTGTTACTATAAGAATCTACGCGGTTGGCGTGTGAACATTCCAAAGCTAAAATTTCCTCTCATTTGGCAGTTGTCACCTTCCTAGAAAGGGCTCAAAATTTTACACCAGAAAAAACATTCGGAACAAATTGTACCGAAGATTCAATTTGGTCTTTGAGAATTCAATTTAGGACACAAAAGATAATACCAAATTATTGTTCGTCTGGATTATTTTTAAATTGGAGATAAATTAGTCATTCTGTAGTAATGAGTCAGTGACAGGTTTATCCGATGTATGAAAATGTTGAAAACAAATTTCGATATTATTTTGTCTATGAATAAGTTGGATGCGAAAAAGTTGTCAGAGAACAAATTGGATCTTCACTTATTTTCTCCACGTACTCATTAATTAAGTTTTTTATAATTATTTTGGTAAAAAAAAAAAAAAAAAGTTTTCTATAATTACATGTTCTATATTTTATTTCATTTTCCTTATAAATAAAAGTAAGGTGATTTCCCCTAAAAAAAAGTACAGTGATATGATAATTTAAATAAAAGCTACTTCGTAGAATTAAGATGATAAAAGGTTGCAAAGACATTGTCCATACCTCTTCAAAGAAACAGATATTGTCCATAAATCATAATTCAACTGACAAAAAATACAGAAATTGCTAGGTTGAACGTTTTGACCTTGTTTCAACTTCAACTCCTCCACTAATCTGAGTCTCTAATATCTATGATAATTGTTGTTTTGACATTCATTGTGTCTTAGTGGCACAAGTAAATGACCAAAAAACCCAGCGGCAGTTAACTGCCGCCGGTTTTTTTTAGTTATAAGCCAGCGGTAGTTACCGCTGGGGTATTTTAGTTTTTTACTTGTGTTTTTATGAAGTATTGAAAGTCAGAAAAGTAATTGTCAATATCTATTGTAATTGCGTCTATCTATAAAGAAGAAGAAAAGATTACCGAGATAGTTAATAAACTTGAGTTAGGATTCAAACTTGCTTTGCAGTGGTAAGGATTTGGCGATAATGATGATCTAAGTGGTTCAAATCCTTACCACTAAGATCAATCCATTGTTGGTTGTGGGTCACTTTTCTATGTCACCTTCAAATATAAAAATAATCATGATATAATAATGTTTTTTCTATTAGATATAAGATTTTTTTTGTGCACAAATTTTATTTTATTTTCTATATATAAGAAAAAGATTTTTTTTTCCTGGAATAATTTATAAGATGAATGATTAAATATGTTCTTAATCCATAATAGATGACAATTATACTTCAAAAAGAACATAACATGAGTTTTGTCCCAACAAATTTTTTTTCCTACATTTGGTCTTTCCCTTATTTCACGTTAAATTTGAAGAATTTATAAACTCTCCAATGCAATTTTTTAGTTCCCCAAATGAAAAAGGTTTAGTATTATGAAGAAAAGTTAACCCCCAAAGTCCTCCCCTCCCATTTTCCTCTATTTCTTCCACTTATTCATTCATTTTTTCCCAAGCCTTCCTATCCCTGTGTATTTTCCCAGCACGATACATGGAAGACTTCACATTAAGTTGTGTTTAAAAAATCCTCAACCTAAAACAATAAAGGTCTTGTTTAAAAAGTTATGTTTAATAAGGAAGCTAAAAATACACATTTTATATTAAATACAACAACGTTTGACTTCTAAAAATTTGAATACCATATTTTCCAATGAATTTTTTTATATTCGTGTCTTTAAAGTTTAAACAATGCCTTGTGTAACAAAAAAAAAATGCCTCAAAGGACTCTTTAACATTTCCAACATAAAAAAAAAAAAAAAGAATAATCAAGAAAAGGCAAAATAGGAAATCAACGTTTCATTTCATCAAGAAATGTTTAGGCCGTTTAAGTGTTAAACTTGAAAGCGAAAGCAAAAGCAAAAGTTGTATATAAACTGACCCACCGATGGCACATTCGTCAATAGAGCACCCCACACGCCTTAGACCTAATCACAACATTATAATAAATAAAAAATCTTTTAAAAAAACATAATAATAAAAAATAAAATTAAAATGAGATCACAAAATCAGAGACCTAACTAGGTAGAGAAATGGCATAACAAAAAAAAAACAAGGTTTTATGTAGAAGGATGGTCCTCGTGAAAAATAAAATAAACTGCACAATCTAGTTGCATTAATAATTAAGGATGTAGATGGACATTTAAAAGTTCAAATAGTATGATAATCACATCAGCTAATTAAATATGTTTTTGTTCCTATAAATATAACAACTTTTTGTTTTAATTCTTATAAAATTTTCTTTCAATTTTAATTTTCTATAAAATTTTCAATCACTACTTTTAGTTCTTATTTTTAAGTTAGTTTTTGTATTTTTTTTAATGAAATTGTGCAAAAATATGTAGAATATTGTAAAAATATCTCCTAAAAAAATTTGAATTTTTTAACAAAACATAAATTAAATGCGAATGTTTAACGACAAAAATATTCATATTTAATTCATGTTTTGTTAATCAAAAATATTCATATTTAATTAATATTATAATTTTTCCAGCTAAATTTTATTCAAAACATGAATTCTACATATGAGTTTACTTTAAATGAGGGACCAAAAGTGATGATGGAAAACATTTGAGGACTAAAAGTTGAAGAAAATTTTTAGAGTGACAAAAACAAAAATTGACATGTTTATAGAAACCAAAAACATAATTAACCCTATTATATATGTATCTGCTTCATTTTCGGATAATCTACAAATTTTGATATACTCGTGAATATTTAAGAATTTCCATGGATAACATTGTTTTTAAACAAAAAGGAACATTTGTCAAAAATGTCTTCATTTTGTATAACAAAGAATTTTACTCATAAATTTAACTAAGAGAAATGGTAGCAACACACATTCTAACACACACTTTGTAACATCCCCAATTTTCATGACCAAATTATTTATTATTATTATTATTATTATTTGTTAATCTTATTTAAGGAATAGCCCTTTTTAGTATTCATAAATAACGATGTTTATGAATTTTTAGTTAGTATAAGAAAAACTAGGCCAATGATTTATCCAAACCCATAAGATTTATGAAAATTGGTCATGAGGGTAGTTTTGGGAATACTAGGATAGAGGAGGGTAAATAAGGAATTGGCTACACAATTGAGAAGGGATAAAAGAGGTAGTAAAGAAGAGAGAGAGAGAGAGAGAGACGAAAGAAGACATAGAAAGGGGAGATCGAAAAGATGAAGGGAAAGAAGAGGAATGGCTGAAATCTGATCTACAAAAAAGGGAAACTACCATTGGAGTGACTAGAGCACCATGGGAGTTGCAAAGCCAAGCACCATAGAAATTAAATTGAGGAATGAACATAATATAACTTGAATCTCTAGAGTAAAACTCTAATTTTGTGATATTAATATTATTCTAAACTTTCTGTTGTGCCTCTCTTCATGTTTCTTTATTATCATTTTGTAGTGATTATGTGTGATTGTATGAGCTTTCATAATTCTTAGATGCTAAACTTAGTTCAGCATTAGTAGAATGTACGGTTTCATGAGTTCTATGTAAGTAAACATTACACAAATAGCATTACGTGATATTATAATTATAAATGCTCTAGCTTGTATGAGCATTCTTAGATCAGAATTGAGGGCCTTGAAATATTATTTATGATGATGTTGAGTTGGTTTGCTAAGTAAAGTAGTAAGATATTACTATAATATTATTGAAAAAACCTTACTGGACATATACGGTTTACATGAAAATAATGACTTGTATCATGAAAAAATGAATAAGATGATAAGATAACACTGCAGAGCAAACTTGGGTAACAATGGATCCCCAGTAGAAAGGCAAATCCCGAGTGTGTTCAGTTAAATTATAACATTGCAGGGCAAACCTGGGTAACAATGGACCGTCAGTTGAAAGGCAAATCTTGAGTGTTTAGCTAGATATAATACTGCAGGGCAAACCTGGAAAACGATGGAAATCCAGTAGAAAGGCAAATCCTGAGTATTCAGTTAAAGTTAATGACACTGCAAGGCAAACCTCGGCAACAATGAAAATCCAGTGGAAAGGCAAATCCTGAGTGTCCAGCTAAAGTGAACTCCTATGTACAGAAATCGTTGTTTATTTGATGAATTATTTAATAGGTATAAGAGTTCATTATTTGGTAAAACTGATGAGAGGATTTTCTCCATGCATAGTACACCAGGCATGGCTAGGAACATCGAAGTACTTTTTATATTCTATGTTACCGAGTCTTTGTGCTCACTGTGTTTGGGTGACCTTTTCAGGTTTAGCTCGACATTGGAAAGTTGAAAAGCATGTACGAACTACTCGTCGACAGTTCAATGTAGAGCTCCTTTGTTATCGGATCACAGTCAAGGTCGTAGATTAGAAGTAGTATTTTGTGGCGTCATCTGATTATACATATATACATTGGAAATTGGTGTATTTAAAGTTTGACAAGGTTTCAAGTTTTATCGAATTTCATTGTTACATTAATTTTAAACTTTCTTTGTCTTTAGTATCAGACATCTTCCTAGATGTAACACCCCAGGCTGACGAGGGCGGGGAGTGGTCGCCGGTGCACAAGGCACGACAATGAGCGGCTCCCGCCGGCTTCTAGAAGAACCGAATCACATTGGAATGAGAGGGATCCTGAGGCCGTGTAGGTATGGGACTACATGGTTGAAGGAAGGCTTATAAGAATTGTTTAGTACTACCTATATCAACAAGATGCATCTTCTTTTTGGTAGCCCATTTCATAAGAACTTCACAGTTAAGCGTGCTTGACATGGAGTAGTCTTTGAATGGGTGACCTACCGAGAAGTTTCTCGGTAAGCAGACGAGTGAGGACAAAACACGCTCAATAGACTCGTGTTGGTTTGTAGGTCAGTCGACAATGCTTAAAGTCGGCTAGGATGTTACAAATGGTATCAGAGTAGACCTCTCCCAGTACGATGTGGTCCGGGGACGAACCACGCGAAAGCTGGTGGGCATGTAACACCCAAGACTGACGAGGGCAGGGAGTGGTCGTCAGTGTACAAACCACGACAATGAACGGCTCCCGACAGCTTCTAGAGGAACCGAATCACATCGAAATGAGAGGGATCCTGAGGTCGTGTAGGTATAAGACTACATGGTTGAAGGAAGACTTATAAGAATTGTTTGCTACTACCTATATGAACAAGATGCTCTTTTTGGTAGCCCATTCCATAAAAACTCCACAATTAAGCGTGCCTGACTTTGAGTAGTCTTTGGATGGGTGACCTACCAGGAAGTTTCCCAGTAAGCGTGCGAGTGAGGACAAAACATGCTGAAAAAACTCGTGTTGGTTTGTAGGGCCACTCATGCTGAAAAGTCTGGGATGTTACACACTTTTTAACACTCTCTTTGATTAATTAAAATTCACATGGGACGCACCAAATTATATGGGACCCACATGATTTGGTGGAACTCATGTGAATTTTAACCAATCAAAAAAAATTTGTTAAAAAGTGTGTTAGTATGTGTATTTCTAACATTCCTCTTTAACTAAAATATATAGTACTATGTTTTTTTAATTGAACTTTTGTTTTTGACGAATCCATATTTAACAAAGTTTAGTCATCTACTTAACTTATCAACGGATTCCAAACGGGTTCTTTTCCAAACAGGTACCAATGTATACGTTTTTTTTCACCAATCCCTATTAATAATTCATATACATATCAAACAATATTTCTTTTCCGTTAAATAACTTGTTTATACACTGCATTGGTGTGGATAAGTGCTTGTAATATAAGCAACAAAATCTCATTTTGACTTCTCAAGGAAAATACAATGTGAAGAGACAAATGAAAAGAAGAGTGGCAACTTTACTATTGATGTCTTTCCATTACATTACAATAAGTACAAAGGGAAGAATAAACACAATCTTGCCTCTTGAATTAACAGACAATTTAAGTCCAAGAGGCACGACACAACTTTTGTTAATTGTACGACGGTCTTCATCTATATGAAACAAAAATAGTGAGGACATCATGGCTAGACTTACAAAATTATTACAAGTCGGATTATTGTTTATTGTTTAATAGTTCAATGCCGTTAAGTAGTTAACCGCCCAAGCAAGGGTTGGTAAAGATATTACAATTTTAACACTTACAAAATTATTACCAGTCGGATTATTGTTTATTTGTGGTGTCCAAATGCATAAATAGTTATATAATTGAAGGTAAAATGACAATATTTACATCGTAGAAAGCAAGTAAATGAAGCTGCAATGAATTTAGTCCAGGTTAGTAATCTCAATGTTCTTGGTGCCCCTTTATAATCCCAACAAATATAATCATGAAAACAAAATAGTAAAGTTAAGTGTTGGTGAAAAAAAAAATTTAATTTTTATTGTTGTGTTCCAGGAAAGATTGGGGTACTGTCGCGGTGTTGTTCATCTTTGGATGAGTAAAGTACAAATCATTGTGTACAGTAGCGAGTCACAACATCATGGCTTGTTGCATGACAAAGATGCGTGAACTTGACATTGACATCAAATACATTTGTACAACTAACTTGCAATAACAAGCATCCACAAAAGAACCAATAAATAAATGAAAAATGTAATTAAAGGGTATTATTCACAAATACCTCCAAGCCCTCTTTAAGGATTCTAAAAGAAATTACTTTATAAAAAAAATCAAACATTTCAACCAATGCATTGATTACACATATTTTCATAAAAAAGAAAAAAATACTATTTATTGTTTAGGAGAAAAACAAAAGTCTGTAAAATATTAATCAGGATGGCAAGATTATGTTCTGACACGGAAAAAAGTAAATATAGATATCATAGAAGTTGTTTTACTATATAAATCTGGTAAAGATTAATCAAAATCATAATCACTCCAGGATATCCCTGAAAATAAGTTATTTTAAAAAAAAATTGTATCTATGGGAGATTTTTTAGCAGCATTTTACTCGATAAAAACCATAAAGAATTCAGAATAATGCATGGTAATTTTTTTAGTTAGGAGCTACTAGAATTCTTCAAAAATTAAAAGTTCCCAGGATTGAATAGTAAAGTAAAACTTCATACTATACCATGAAATCCAAAGGCCCAGTCTAATAAATATTGTTTTAAAAACATACCTTCTTGTTTCATAAATAGAAGGAAGACATTGGTATGATTTGAATTCATTCTGATGGTTTGTTGGCATTAAAAATTATTTTAACATTTATTACAGAAATAACGAATATTCTTTTATTCAAACCTCAGAAAAATGCATCAATCAATTCTTCTATAAATTGGAATGCTCTGCATGCATTGAACATTTCATGCTAAAAAGCTAGAAACCTCTTGCTAACAGTATGTTCAAAAATATCTCGAGGTTTAAAACTAAACAACCCGACTATTTCACTAGGTTAACTCGAGTGAATTTCCAGAACATGCACGGGACCAAACCGCATCACACAATTTAACAAAGTCGAGATGTAGATTTTCTAAAACTAACCTATAGCATGAATAAAATTCAAACATTGTCTTTCACTCAATTCTGATTGATTCTATAATCCAATCCTACAAACTTTCATGATCATTGGTAAGATCCAAATTTAGAAAGCTTACATGACGGCTACACCTCTGTTAGTCTAAACACCCCCATAATATGACCCAAGGGAATATCAAAATTAAAACATGTTTCCAAAAATAGCACTTACAACACCGTACGTAGTGAACTATGCCATGACTCGGAGATAGACAGGGCAGGTGAATGGAAAAGGTCAGACAATTCTAAGAGGAAACTCAAGGGGGCCACATCCATTACGGCACTTTAAGTCATTTCACCATTACCTCTTTCAAATTTCATTATCTAAGGAAAATGCTCACCTTAAAATATTAGTCTTGCATCATTTGTTACCTACTGAAGTTGGAACCCTGGGGATCCACATTAATGACCTACAACAATAAACTCAAATCAGGAAGAAAAACAGCATAAAAGATTTCTTTCTTCTCTTCTCGACGTAACTTGGAAGGCCAGGAATGAAGGTTTCTAAACAAGCCAACAGCAACCACAATACTAATCTAGTTCTGCATACTGATTAGGGGATTAGTAGAATTGGTTCTTAGCATTTTCTTGTATCTGTTTTCGGGCATCATGTCGGGAAAATATATGTTGAGATTCTTGCATCAAGTATGTCCAACAATTCTCTCTCTTTTAGTTGTTTCCTATTGCTACTTAAGAGGATGCCGCCACTATTAAAAACCAGTTACTAAAATTCAACCTTGGGGACAAGGTTGCAGCTCGTGATAATGTTAGGACCAAGGTGGAATCAACGGTGAAAGAATGTGTATTGTACCCTAGAGAGAAGAGGGGAAACGAAATAGAAGTTGATGGTAGAAGGTTAATTGTACATCGACATTTAGGGAAGAAATTCATTTACTACAAATAACCAAGTGGTTACAAGGTTGTTGTATCTATGTCTAACGGCCCATCATCAAATAACCATGTTCTTTCCCCTCATCCTCACTACTTCTAGACTATATATAATTTGAGTCGTGTAAAGCATCCACACCCAAGACTGCATATCAAGATATACAACCAGGGCATATGCAACACTATAAAAAATTAAAGCTGTTTTTTTCATCCTTGAAGGTAAAATAAAAATAAAAAGGTATTCATTGACATGCACTAGTCAATCGTGATGGCAGAGGCCATAAAAGGTACCGAAGGAGTTGGCTCACTTAGTCACCCTCCACCGATGAACAATGGACTTGTGTTTAAATCCAAAAGTTTGTCTGGACTAGGGCAACCAACACCTCGTAAATTTCTAAATGCCTATGCACACAAACACACGACTTTAACTCGTATATTTCTAAATTTCTAGATCCTATGCTATAGTAGGAAGAAGGGTCAGATCGATCATTGAAAACACTGTAGGAAACTATGGATGTAGTTGCAAATTCGCAAAACATCCATCCACAAACAGAAATGATAACTCTATTATGATATCATCGTAGGAAACTGGATGCCGTGGACCATCAAAGGCATTAATACCGACAAAAATGAGAAAGGAAATGGATTTCAATATACTTACAGAAACTGCAGGAGTATGATACATTACCTAAAAAGATAAGACATGAAAACCATCAAAATATCATCAAATAAAAGCAGTATCAATCTTAACACATGCTACCACGAGCCCAATAAAACAAAAAATTGAATTGCTTACCAAGATATGAATGCTTCAAGAACACGGCCAAACATCCAGTAGAAATGCCTCCAGAATGACCCGCCATGGATAAAATGCAACATTAATCCATTAGGATACGTAAGGGCAAACTTTAGAAAATAATAACAAGACATCAAAAGGAAAGAGATGCTTAGTACAACTAAATAAAATTGATCTATATGTCCCAACTCAAGCAGTGACAAAGGCAAAAGAAAGAAGTGTAGAAAACACAGGTCTTGTTAATTCTTTCACTAATACTGACTTTTCATCAAAACAGTGGCAATTAGGCATTTGCGTAGTACTGGAACCTGCACCTGTATGAAAATGCAGGTTCAACACTAACCACTACTCCTAACTTATGAACCTAGTTAAAACACAAACAATTGATAAGCTCACATGTTCTCAGATAGCACCAACAACTATTGACTTTCCTCACAGCTCAAAAGAGAGCACATTCAAGCTCATCATAATATATTTCCATCACACATACAGTAGCTATTGTATAGCATTGATAACAAATTTTAATAGAAATTATAATTCATTTTAAAACAGCGAATTTAATCTCCTAATAAACAAACCAAGATACCTTCTCCTGGGTTCCTTTTATGCATCTAAGCATGGGAGGGAAGCCTGAAACCCGTGATGTCTCCTGAATGAGAAATTCAATTAGACTCTCCAGAACTCAAGTTACATGAAATGGTAAAGAAATATGCATTGCATAAATAGTGACAATTAATGAGAATCTGAGCATAACCAATGCAAAGATTATTAAGAAAAGTATTGTGAAAAAAAAGGAGCAGATAAAAGAATAAACAGGTCTATCTTGAACAAAAAAAAAAACTGAACTCATAGTATAGTTTCCATGGATTTAATTGCATGAGCAGTGTTTCAAATACAAATACATCTGCAGAAAGAAAAACTGCCATCGGCAAGTTGTCTTACAATAGAAACAGTACATTCCACTGAGAACCGCCAGTTAAGTGTACGCCTTTAGGGACATCACACTTTAACTTCAACAGGCCGACAACTGCGATGACACTCCTTGGGCCGTACAGAGAAGATAAATAGTACCATATGATTAGAACCTTAATACCAATTGGATAAATATGTACAAATATCAGTGAATATCATTTCAGGAGTCAAGTTTTGCAACATTGGTCACTTGCCAGTGATGAATGGGTGGTTCAATGCTTGTGAGACTGTCAAACGCTTGTCCGGATCCAAGACGAAAATTTTATCTAGAATATCTTTAAAATTGGCCAACATTTTTGGGTCTTCCCCAGAAGAGCCAGCAACGATTGTTCCAATATCTTTCGGCTTTATGTTAAGAATCATCCGCTTTATGGTCTACGAAATAATATTACAAACATTATTCAGACTAAAAAACATTCATTTGACAACGTAATACTTAAAAACACAATCATAATGTAATACTTAAAAGCTCACCTTTTTTGTTACAGGATCCTCTTCAGTGGCATGAAAACTTAAGTCTTGGTCATAATGCTGTCCAGTAAATGCTCCCTGCCAGGAGTAACATAAACAAGATGATAAAAATACAAACACTTCGTTCAAACCAAAATTTCAATTGAAGGTGCAGATCATATAAAAGAATAGTTAATAAATTTAAATAGCAACAGTCAAAAAATGACAGGACAAATGCAACCTAGTATCAAATATTAGTAATTTTTTTGGTGGAGTGTCTCAAAGTATTAAAATCATCCATAAGACTAAACAGTATATCTTTACCTTACGGAGCATCTTTTTTGGAAAAGGGCCCTTCAATTCCATGTGAAGCCGCAACATGTCATTGTTTGTGAGCCCTGGAAAAAGAACCTTCCCTGTATACAGTTCATACAAACAACAGCCTACAGACCAAATATCCAATGGATGATCATACTGCAAGCCAAGAACTGCAAAGATAGATTCAAGAGCCCAGATAGTAACAGCAAGTAACTAAGAAAAAGTAGTTGGGAGTAATGCAATAAAAAGTATAATGAACAGTACTTACTTATTTCAGGAGCACGATAAAAGCGACTCACAAGATATGGTGTCACTTCATTTTTACCAGCAAACATGGCATTACCAAAGTCACAAAGCTTCAAAACATTTTTAGCCTCGTTCACCTTACAAAAAAGGAAATTGAAATAAAAGTTAGATAATGGCTATTTCATTTAATAAAGGAAAAAAACTAACAAAAGAAACAATCTTAACACAAAATAGCATTCTAGACATACCAACATGTTATCGGGCTTTATATCACAGTGCAGAACACCACAGTTACGGAGATGCTTCAGTGCAATAAAAAGCTGTTTTGCATATGTCCTCACAGCAGTTAGCCTAAGGCCAATATTGCGACCGAACTTCTTTAAAACCTCACGAAGATTCATATTTAGAGATTCAAAAACTAAACATAGATGATTTCTGTACTTAAAGCTTGAAAGGAAACGAACACAATGACGTTTATCATCCGGATCTGCACCTACTAATTTCTTCAAAATGACTAATTCATCCAAACCAGCCTTGTACCTATTTCACATCAGAGATGTAACAATAAGTAAAGAGACACTACCCAAGTGAAAGGGATTAATTAAGGATACCAGGGGAAAAAACCACTCACATAGTGTCGTTATTGCGAATAATTTTTATTGCTACTTCATCTGGCTCACCATTACCAGCTTTTAGATTCCTAGCTCGTACAACTGTTGAAAAGACACCCTTCCCATGTGCAGCAGTAACTTCATATCGGCCATCAAGTATTTCACCAAAACGATAGCCTGCATTGAAATATAAGAATATAAACCCATGAAACGGGTAAACAGATATAGCCAGGGATATTAGACATAATAACTGACCAACAGTTTCAACAGGAATATGATTTCCCCAAAGATTTCCCACATCATATTCACAGGTTGTGGTAGCAGATCCACAGGAAATGCGTCAGAAAAGTTACTGAAGATTTGTAGGCGAACTAATTGTCAGATTATTGAACTTAGGGTCTATAGTATCAAACAGCATCATTTTGGTAACATTTTTTTTTTTTTGACAACGGTAACAACTTAAAATGCTTGTTAAGGGTATTTAAATATCAACAATTATGTTTTGAAATTATTCCTTCCAAAAACATCAAAACTACACCATAACTATTTTGATGGAAAACCCATGCCAACGCAGTGTGCACAAAAACAATTAAAGTTACCTAGAAAATTTAGTTTCTTACAAATACGTGGCACAAAAAACTAATAGGCTCTGGAGTCATAACTCAACAATCAAAAGAGAATGATCAAGACTGCTAGCTATAGTCAAATGAATTACTTACTGTAATAGCCCTCTGCATCATCCCAATTGTCATGCAGACCGGCCCTCTCAATCAATAACCCATCTTCTTTTCCCTGAATAGAAGATAGAAAATGTTAAATGTTAATACCACAAGAAAATATAGTACCAAATCGACAAAGTATACAATTGGTTTAACAACTTTAATCAAGCATAAAAGAATGCAGAAAAATGAACATTAATAATGAAAGAAAATAACTGCAATAAGTGATAATAGCCCGCAAGGAAAAGTCGTCTACTACAATAAAGGCTACTTATCTTGGGGGCGGAAGGCTGTAAAATATATACCAGAGCATGTTTAATGGAGAAGGCGGAAGAGAAAACTAAAATGTGGAAAAACACAGAAGACGGGCTTCCTAGATTATCATTCAAGAAAGATAATCCATCTATAATCAGAACGATGTCATGATTTGCTACAAAATTTGAAAAGTTAAACCAAATACTTACTGATTTCCGAACTCCAGTTGGTGTCTCACCAAATATATCATCACAATACTTGTCAGCTGACCTATCACTCTGCAAGAGTTATGACTGAACTTCAAAATCCAATAGATATTAATATGAAAAATTGCATCTAATTTAGTACTATTATCTTAAAATATAAAACTAATTTAGGACAAACCTTTGGAGTACCCTCGCCTAGGCCACCAGCACCAGGTACCTTCTCTGACCCAACATCCACATTTTCAGGTGGAGATTTCCCAACAGAAAATGATGGTTCCACATCATCACTCTTGCCATCAATTGCTTTAGAAATGTCAGTGTGAATCTCCATGTCCTTGTCTAATAATAGTGTATTACAACATTAGAGAAAATCTCAAATATGACGATAATAAGGGCAAAAAATCAAAGAATCGTAAACACCTTAATGAATATACATTTCATTCAATGCTCAATGTTTCTATGTAGTTTCAAAATTTAGTGTCATGAGAACATATCATGCAACTCTAAAAATGTAATTTACATGAGTTACAAAGAATGGATAACAGTGAAGACTAAAATAACAATGCCAAATTTCTCTAGTCCAGCTGTAATTAACTTTGAATATATATAAACACGCTGAACTTTCCTACTTTAAGCACAGACCAAACATACTATAAATAGTAGTAGAGAAAAAATTAAACTAGCCCAATCTAGCATGTGACGGTCTTTTGAAAAAGCAAGACCACCTCCATTGAGAAGAGCAGAAGGCATAGCATGGCTCTAATAGCAGAGATGATATTTTACGGGTAACCTATGGGGTCAAAAAATATTATATGCCACATATGCACCTTCATGTAAACTGATACATGGTCTGAAATATGAAATCATAGTCTAAAAGCCAAAGATGTGAAAATCAAGACAATACTTATGATAAATGCAGAAATTAATGAAATATAAATTATGATCAGAAGTACTGTAACTAATAATATCTGCCTCACTCAGACCTATAAAAAAAGCAGAAGAAAATACCTTTTCCTTCATTTTCAGCTGCTTGTTCTATTTGCTGATTCTGCTTCTTGTATTTCTCCATTATTGCTTCTCTTCTTCTTCTACTCTCCTCTTTGATTCTGATCAGATCTTCCTCTTCCTGATCAGGTAATTCCAATGTATCCTCATCTACATCATCTTGTTCAACCTCGCTGCTGCAATCAATATACATCAGAATCAAAACAAAACAAGTATGATATTCCAGAACAAAGTTTTATAGTAAAAATGAAATTTACCCTTTTAGTTTCCTTCCATCCTCTTCCATGGTATAGTTTCTCTTTCTATCTGCATGGTATCCATTTTCTTCATGTCTTGAATGTTTTTTATATCTATCTCCGCTGTCATTATCATCCTCGCGACGCATATGCTTATCCTTACCATTAGGAGCGTCTTCATCGTTGTGCCGATATCTGTCATCTCGTCTCTCCTTATTGATATCCCTTTCCCGGTTCCTATAATCCCATTCACTCTTCCAGTCTCTATCTCTCTCACCACCCCTTGTTCTGTCCCTGCTCATATCTCTTTCAGTTTCCCTTCTCCTATCCCTCTCATAAACTGTGTCCCTGCTCCTACCTCTTTCCATTTCTCTTCTCCTATCCCTACCCTCATCCCTTTCCCTGCTCCTATCTTTTACCATGTCCCTTCTATGCCTGTCATGACTCCTTCCACGTTCTTTTTCCCTTCTATGCACCCAATCAACCTCCTTATTCCTGCTTGTTTCCTCTCGCTTCTTTTCCCTATGCAAGTCTCTATCCACATCTCGGTCCCGACTCCTATCCTTATCCATATCCTTGTTCCTGTCCTTATCCCGGGCCTCCCGACTGTGATACCTAGAACTGCGTTCTCGTCTATCATCTTCCATCAGATCCTTACTGCCGTGACGATGCTCCCTTCTTCCTGCCCTCACTGTTTCCTCATCAAGGTCATAGTCAACCTTGTGTCTGCTGGTATAATAAAGGGATCCTCGTTCCACAGAGTGCCTGTTCTTGGGACGAGCATGCTCTTCTACTACACTACGAGAACGAGACCTGTCCCTTGTATGACCAATTGATCTTGATCGACTTCTGTGTCCATCATGCAAAGGAGAATTCGCTGACATTCTGTGTTTTTCTTCTCTACTTTCAGAGGAATTCCTGTGGGGATTTACTTCCCTTCTATTAGCCTCCAGTGCGTCGTCGTCATCATTGTCACCTTCAAGTTTCACATTTCCTCTAAAATGACCAAACTCCCCGTTCTTCCACTTATCCCCTTTGGAAGACTTATCACCCAAATGCCCATTGCCCAGAGCATCAGTACCAGCTCGAACATCCCTCCTAGTTTGAGTTTCAGCTCTTGAGTTGTATGGAGAATCATCGTCGTCATTAATTCGAGTATCAATGTGGGAGCTCTGACGCAGTTTCCCATCTTCATCAGAAGTATGATTAATAAATCTGTCGTTGCTGATGTCCTCACGTTCAGTTTCTGAACTTTTAGCGGGAAGTCCCTGCCCACCATAAAGAATTAATTAAGTGCAGATGTTAAAGATAACAATACTCAAGTTAGAGCTGAATAAAATAAACAATGCATTTAAATCAATCCATAATATATGCAAAAATAAATTTACAAAACACAAAACCAGCTCTTACAAATTAACTGTAAGCCCCCAGTCTTCACTGAAACGCCTAGAGAGATTTCTTTCATGTCATGTTTGTGTAGTGCAACCAGGTTCTTACATATCTATGAAACACTGACGGGGTACTCTAACAACAAGCTCTCACGAATAAAGAAATCATTATACGGTCCGAAAAAAGGAATCACTGTGTTCTGTTTGGTCACTGAGACGAGGTGAGATAGACTGAAACAGTAAAAAAATTACAAAAAAAAAAAAAACACAGTAGAAGAGCAAAAACTTCTTTGAATTTGATGAACTCTATTTTGAATAAAACATCAATTTGGTCCATAAACTATTGCTCAAACTTCAATTTAATCCCTGAAAATTGTAAATATAATAAATAGTTCCTAAAATACATAAAACCCGCCAATTTAGTATCTGCTATTAAGATGTAATGCCAGGGACTAAATTGACAAAAAATTGAATAAGTAAATTGACAAATTTTTATACACTACAGATACTAAATTGACGAAATTTTATAAACTTGATACTAATTTGACGAATTTTCTATAGTTTATGGAGAATTTATTAGATTTACATAGTTTAGGGATTAAATAGAAGATTGAGTGATAGTTTAGCGACTATGTTTTATTGAATTCTATTTCCAGTCCTCTTGTGTTCTTTCTCAGCAACCAAACAGAAATCACATGTAGCATTACGCAAAATTGAAATTAAACAAAAAATAATAATAATAATAATAATAATAATAATAATAAATGCATAAACCAATTCAATTGGATCGTATCATACCGGATTTTTGTTAAGAGATCGAAGATCTGCATCATCTTTGACCTCGAAAGGCTCGTCGTCGAGAATCTCTCCCTCCTCTACATCATCAACAGGGAGATGATTGATCTTCACGGAATCAACGGTTTCAGCATCGAATTGAATCTCTTCTTCGTCGCGTTTTTTGCTGCTGTGGTGGCGGTGACGGTGGCGGTGTTTGTGACGTTTGGAGGATTTGTCGTGGTCATCGGGAGAAGGTGATCGGCGATGCTTGCGTCGAGACTCGGTGGGCATGATTGATTGGATAGAAAATTAGGGTTAGGGTTTGTTTAGGTTTTTGCGGTTAATTGGTTGAATTAATACGATACGATAGAACAAACAGCGCACGGTTAGTTATGGCACGCACGGAGGTTCGTTCTGTATTGGATGGATTAGATTTTAGATTCAGAAGACTATATCTAACTTTAATCCCACGTGCCTTACAAGCGTGTCAATGAGCCTATTGGATTGGGGTTTTAAAAAAAAAAAAATTGAAGATTTTAAAACATTTTGTAGTATTGTATTGATTTTAAATATTTTTTACAGTTAAATTTTCAGATTTAGATTTAGATTTTTAATACAGATTTTTTTTTATATATTTTAAGATTGATTTTTAGCAAAAGAAACAAAGCTTTGAGATTAAGTAAATAAGATGATAAATATATTTTAAGATTTGAAAAGAGAGAAATAAAATTGATACCCGTTGTAACTTTTTTCAATAACAAAGTGACTCTTGCATATAAAAAACAATAACAAAATTTACCTAGATGTTAAGTGGCGATAGTTAACTAAGTGGTAAGTGGCGATGGCTTAATGTGTAACCTCGAATATTAAGATTGAATCCATGCAATGATGATTGTAGCGTTGTTTTAATCAACAGATTTTTCTCCTTCCACAATTTAAAAAGAAAAAAACAATAACATCGTTTTTATACAACAATATGGCATGCACAAGATATTAAGCTACTATGCAGATAGAAAGAGAATTAGGGTTGTTAACGATGCGTCGTAACATGGTTTAGTATTTATGGGTAAAGATTTAATGAATTAGGGTTTTGTCTGTTATCTATCTTGATCACATAAATAGGGTACCGACAAGCATCCCTGTCGTGGCCTACTATGTCCATTCAAGTGAAAAGGTTATTGATACGCTCCCTCCTCGTGCATATTGTAATTTGTTATCTTTATTTGAGTATGGCATGCACGTGCATAATGTTCGTAGCCTTGTATGACTTGGTTTATCTCAGTTGTAGGGTCATATGTCTTGCACATAGGCATGTGGACGTTATGTGATAAGGGTCGAGCAGGCGTATCAAGGATACGTCGATTCGTGATGTAAATATTGTTTATTATTGTGTAAACAATATAAGAATAAATGTTTGAAGTGAATCTTAAAAACTAATGTTTGTACAACACAAAAAAAAAAACTAACACAGGCAATGATTAACGACACTTGGAGGTGATGAACGGTGATAAGAAGATTGTGAAACCGAAAAGAGAGAAAATAAAAATAACTTGACATATGACAATGAGAGGCAGTGAAGACCTTAATGGGGTTGTCTGGTTGAAAAAAGAAAATATAATAAAAATTTGTGAAAGTATGAGAAAGCCTTTGTTGAAGGAGTGTTTTGTTTTATCCACGACTAAAAAGTCCCAAAAAAATTGATCCATCAAAGACAATTCATTAAAACATGTGTTTTTCTCCTTAGTATGAATCACGTTTTAGTGATCGTCTCACATTCTCCTATGAGCTGGCTTATTTATTGCAACTATCTCATTCCTATTGTGTTATTCACTTCATATTCGTCGTGGAATGTAATTTCTAATTTGTTAACATATCTCTTTTCTGGTAATTATCTCTATTTTCATTTCAGATCTTTGGTCTGCAATGTGTAAGTGCAACTCTCTGTTTTCATCATACTTTCAGAGGAATGTAACTACTCAGAATCCCTTTATTCTTGATAGAACTCTGACCTGGCCATCTTCGGGTATTTTTGGTGGAATGAGTTGCTTAGGTCTTGCAATAAAAGAGACCCTTGAATACAATGATGTGAATCTCGAGAGCAAGCCTTAATAACAAACGAGCTGAATAGGTGTCCTGAAGTGAAATGCTTGATGGAATAGGTCAGGTTTGTCATGAAAGTCCATAGTCTCCTCATCACAAAGCATGTAAGGGAAAAGTGCTTTAAAGCTTAAAACCAACATTTTCCCGATGTATAAAGTAAGATTAAGTTATATCACATGGTTTGACAAGTGATCCAATGACTATTCGACCAATGATTCAATGACTCAGCGCTCTTGCCAAGTCAATTATCGAGTCAATTTTTAAAACACATCCTAATACTCGTGTAGTTATATGTATGCATACGAATTTCAAATTAATTTGATCCAAGCAGTTTTCACAGAAGGAGGTAAGAAAACATCAAATAAAAAATCTAAGATTTGAATTTGTTTCAGATCTGTTCTTTCTTTGATAAAGAAAGTGTTCATTGACTAAAGCGTAACTCCGAAACACATTGAAACAAAATTACAAACGATATTTCTTTAAGTCTGATACTATTGCTCTCGGTATGAGTTAATGTTATCAAAATCATATTAAACCATTTAGTTCAAATTAATGGTTCATATATAATAAAGCTGGCCAAGCAGCTTACTTCTTAATTATTTTGGGCCTAAAATTATTCTTTGTTCTTATTTTTTTTCTGCTAACGCTTCGATTCTTGGGGGAAAAGACTTCGATAACCAAAATACTCACCTAGAGATAAGTAGAATCCGATTAAGAACTGTTTTACCAATGAATCAAACTCTCTTTAACATTTTATCCTTTGATTTATTACTCTTCATTCATTAGTATTATATTTATCGTTATTATTTATTTCTAACGTTAAATCATGACTCATATGTCTCGCTGATTCGATTTCACTTTGGTTTTAAAAAACATTGGCACATGTAAATGGGCTAAAATGTGAACAGTCCGGTCCTATTTTTTAACTTCTTCTAGCAAAAAGCGTCTCTACACTACAATTTTGTTTGGTTTTGAAGAGACATTAAAAAGAGAGAAAAAGAAGAGAATACAATAAACCGAGACATTGTTTGGCGATGAATGCTAGCAACACTCTCTTTTAAACATTCTATTTTATTGAATAAAATTAACGCACGTTCTATCACTTTATGTAAATTTCGTGTCCAAAGCACATGACCCACATTGGTTTAACCTAGCAAGAGATTGAGAATGTGTTAAAAAAAAAGCGTTGTTAACAATACTTTTGTTTGCTAGACCATCCCTAATTAAGGGATCTCACCGTTTAAGACTTGATAGTTGACATCCTCATTGGGGAAAAATTATTCTAAGTACTTGATGGGACAAAGGTCTCGGTCAACAGTGCATTCCCTTTCTTTTAGCATGAGCTGGCAATAATTTGGTATTAGACGAATGCTTAATTGTTAAGTTTAGGTAATGAGTGACTTAATCCTTTATATATAGCCTTTTGGCCAAATCCCCAATACCCTTTTTATTCTAATCTAATTACTTTGCTTTTGCTCCGGAGAAGATGGGAGACCTGGTTGCTGAGAAACACGTTCAGTATATACTATCTGTTCAAAAGGTAGGTCTGCTTCTCACTCCTAAATTATTTCCAAAACAATATATCATCTTCAGTATCATTGTTTTGTTTTTCAGAAGAAAGATAGTTTTGAATCTGTGGTAATGGAGCATCTCAGGATGAATGGAGCATATTGGGGATTGACAACCCTTCATCTTTTGGGAAAGCTCGACACTGTAGATGTTCACGAGGTTGTTTCATGGATCATCAGTTGTCAGCACGATGAAGGGGGATTTGGTGGAAACGTTGGACATGACCCACATATCCTGTATACACTTAGTGCCGTACAGGTGCTCGCTCTCTTTAATAAGTTGGATGTGATTGATGTAGATAAGGTCACAAATTGTATCCTTTCAAGGTTCTGTGAAACGTGTTGCCGAGTTTTTTTGTCGATTAATAAATATACTATACTGGATCTTGTGTTGCTTAATATTTATGTTAGATATTGTCGGCCTGCAAAACGAAGATGGGTCTTTTTCAGGGGATATATGGGGTGAAGTTGATACCCGGTATGTTATTTTTCTTAACTCCCGTTTTGATTGTTGATTGCCTTTGTACTTACTGCATTTTTTGATTAAAATCTACTGACTTGTTTGTCTTAGGTTCTCATACATTGCTATTTGCTGTCTATCCATATTACATCGCCTGGATAGAATTAATGTGGACAAGGCTGTCAAATACATTATAAGTTGCCAAAACATGGATGGTGGTTTTGGTTGCACACCTGGTGGGGAATCTCATGCTGGACAAAGTACGTTATATATTATTTTTCATCATTTTTGCTTAAACGTTACTTTCTCTATGTTATGTTATTCAATGCATGTAAGCCTATTCCTTTTGAAGATTTGTTTTTTTTTTCTTTTTTCCACACGAAGGGAGTGTTGTTTGTGGTTATGCCATAGTTTGAATTTGTTATTTAAGTTATGGACATGGGAACTTGTTTTCTCCTCTGATGCAGCCATTAAGAGAGGAGTAAAAATATTGTTTTCATTAGCAGAACCAAACCTTTCTTCTGGTTTAAGTAGTGTGATTAGGGCATACTGGAAGCAAATGTCACATTTAAAAGTCTCCATTTTACTTATATTGAATTTCCCAAATTAATAATACTGTGAGCATCTCTCTCAAGTCTCAACCTTTGACTGCTAAGAGGTTACGATCTGTACTTTAGAATTAAGATAACCTCTTTAGGAGGCCTAATCCCATAATTTGGTATTCTACTTTAGCAATTTTTACTGTAACTAATTTGTTGTTCAGTTGCAGAATGATTTATTTGGCATTTGAGGATTAGATGATGTTGGTTTATTTATGAAAATGCTGCAAAGTTTATTTCGGATGTGAAGAAAAAGGGAAAAAAAACATTTTCTTCAAAGCTAAATTAAATAACAATTAGTCATTGTAGAAGTGCTTTCCAAAACTCAAAAGGCCAAAAAAACATGTATGATAGGATCAGCTGACCTGGATAAATTGTCTGTGTCAACATCAGAGAATTAGAAAGAAAACCCATTGGGTGGGTACACATGTATATCGGACTTATGGTTCTACATTATTTTGCTAAATAAGTATATTTTCAAAGAGAATACAACTGCAGTATAACATATATAAGTCAACATCCATCCCAAGCTGAGACATATATAATTCATCATTTGACAATCTTTTAGAGATTTTAGTTAAGCTGTCTTATAACTAGTCATTTTAATATGCAGAGCCAGCAGCATTATGTCCATAAAGTATATTTTTTCAAATGAAATGACATTCAACCTTAATAACTTGGTCTTTTTATGAAAATTGGATTGGAGTCTTGTGTATTACTGCCTGATTATCAAACATCAACTGCATATCATGCATCTTCAAAGTTTTGATCTTGAAGTAGTCGTTTTATCCATATGAGCTTGCAAGTTGCATTTGTCTCATCACCTGAACTTCATAGATATTCCTTATTAACTTGTCCCACAAACCACCTTTCAAGTTTCAACAAAGATACACTATAACTTCCAAGAGTAATAATGAGTGGACTTTCATCAACAATGATAATACAGTTTTTGATGGGCTCTCAGGTTGGATTGAAGGGAATTCAAAGATTGAGTAACTTGTTTGAAATATGAACAAAAAAAATCACTAAAGGGGAAATCATTGCTGTTGGGAAAGACAAATGTCGTGCCTTTGCTGAAACAGCAATGTTTAGCTAATA
>Ga0315914_1001191_pt1 | contig 37922 bp, 11 predicted proteins | sample MpolenodulesMG_FD_203920 | JGI IMG/M metagenome (GOLD analysis project Ga0315914, IMG submission 203920) | Medicago polymorpha root nodule microbial communities from Los Angeles, California, United States - elongated nodules | ecosystem: Host-associated > Plants > Roots > Nodule | place: USA...
CCCCCCCTCCTGCGGCGATACACCATCCCTCCTCGTGCCTATGCAATGATTTTCTCCAAAGGTTGCCAGACTGGACTCCTCTTCTCAACATGACCAATTGCCAGTAACCCACCTGATTATCTTTTGATGTGGCGTGCCTGTTGGGTCAAGTCTACAATCGTTTCCCACCTCTTCAACTGCAATTTTTGTGAGTGCTTAATCATCAAATGGTCTAGAAGAATTTCTCGAAGGTGTGATATCCTCATATAGCACTTAATGTAATCTGGTGTTGTATCCAACTCGTGAAACACACATTCTCCTATGTACTTTTATGGCCAACACTTGATCAAGAAAATTGGCATATGCCTCTAAAACATGTTGTTGTGACCCCAGGCCTGAAGCATGAATGACTATATGCTTGAGAATTATCTAAATGAATATGAACTGCATAAAAAAAAAATGCTTTGATAGATAACTGGATCATGGAAGGTCCATATCTGATTTGGCTAGAGTAATGGTTGATATTCTCAAACAGGCGTGTTTAATGGTGAATGACGTAGTCGTAGAAGACACAATCATTGGCTAACAAATGATTTAGGTTCTCTGAGTAAGTGTCTTTGACAATGAGACCCTTAGGTGGGACGAACATGTTAGCGCATTGTTGTCGATCCCCATGTACCCTTCCTCAAAATCCTTCGCCTCAACATCATGGAAGTGTTGGAATATTCATGCATGCATTAATATAACAATGTGTTTATTTCGACCCACTTAGGTTGGCCTAGTGGTATTGGCTTAGAACCTGGAAGTGTGCTCCTCGTTAAGGTCCCAGGTTCGATTCTCTCTGGTGCCAATTTAAGGGGGTTAGTTTAGCTTCTTCAAAAAAAACGTGTGTTTATTTCACCTGAAGCATTGTAAGGTAACCATTTATTTCACCTGAAGCATTGTAAGGTAACCATTTATGTCAATAAGACGACAAAATCAAAAAGAAAAAAACTAGGGGCCTGTTTGGATTTAGCTTGTTCATAAACTACCTTAACAAAATTATAAATAATACATTAATGCTTATTTATTTGCATAAGCTGCTTTGCATAAGCTCTAAAATAAGTTAATCCAAACGGACCCTAGATATATTGGAAAATCACTTATTAGATTGAAATAGAGAAAAATACGAAGATGAGTGATTTGGGGTCAAAAGTTGACCCTAAACCACCCCCTCAATAAAAAAATAGATGAGAAAACTAGGTCCGACTTATTGGAGAGGGAGAAACTACTAAATGTTGATTTTTTTTCTAACTTACTTTACTTGTTCTTCTGCAACTTTTTAAGGTCGATAAGTAATTTATTTTGTGTAACATACACAGGTTTATATATGTGGTAGGAAAACATAAAATGGATTTAATTGTGTTTTGAAGATTTTTTCAGCATGCAATTTTTTTAGAAATTGTAAAAAAAATTTTTTTAAGAAAAGGTAATTAAACGCTTTTCTTAATTATAGTACAAGGAGAGACACCATTGTTGTGGTTCAAGAGGTGTTGCATTCTATGAAAAAGCAAAATAGTGGAAAGGGTTGATCGATGGTAAATATTTGGGAAGCCAAAATATTTAGACAAGGTTGATTAAAACCAAGTCAATCGAAAGCCAAAATATTTGTGCGATGTCTCACTCTTATTGAATCAATTATCATGTGCTACCCAATTATGTTATGCAATCGATGTGGTGATAACATGATAATTTACGGTATATTTTTAGGCTATGTTTGGATTGATGGAGAGTGGTGGAATAGAATGGAGTGGGATAGATCACGGTTTCATTGTTTGATTTTGTAAAAAATGAATGGAATGGAATGGAGTGGGATGGTATCCATTCCATCAAATACCGCCAATTAAGCCAATTCTTCATTCCATCCAATTTGGGGTGTATCCAATGGGATGGAATACATTTTTAAATAATTACAATTTTACCCATATTTTTACTATTACATCAGCTACCTTGTTTTTTTGTCTCTTCACTGTTTCTTATTTCTTCTTCAGTTTCTTATCCCTCGTCCCCTTTTACTATCTTCTCTGTTACTATTCTATTAATATTCATACCATCAATAAAGTGTTATTTTTAAATTCCATTCATCTTGTTTCATACATGTTTGTTTCACTCCAACATAGAATTCGATAGGCAAATGTTTTTGTTTACAAGTGTAATTTGACATTCTGTTAACAAGTACAATTGCGTAGTTTATTTTTAGAAAAGTACAATTGTGTAGTTTTATGCACACGCCACAATTATTTTCAATTTTAACTCAGTATTATATACAATTGTTTTAAGGAAGTATTATATACATTTTTGGTTGTTTATGGTTAGTTGGTTACTATGAACATGTATTAACTTTGTCTTTGAGGACTCGTGAATGAAGGTGCTCGTAAAAAATAGGCTTTGGCAAAATATATTGAATTTGTGGTGCTGCTCATGTTTATTTCGATAATCTTTGTGTTTTTTATGCCAAAATAATCATATATTGAATTGACAATTCAACAAATTGATGGTTTTGAATAAAGGGTAAAATTGGAATAAAAAAGTTATAATTTGTTCCGTTCCGTCCACTTTCCAAACAATGGAGTGGAAAATTAGTTCCATTCCGTCGTAAATATCCAAACAATGGAATGGAATCTTTGTTCCATTCCGCTTTGTTCCCTTCCGTTCCATTCCGCTTCATTCCATTCCGCTCCGTTAGTTTCAAGTTATCTAAACAAAGCCTTATAGTTAAGTTTACTTTAATAAACTAGCAATCTTCAGTATGTTTTATATGCATTTTACTATATTTTCCTTTTATTTTGAATAGATAGATAGATATTGCAAGAGGAATATGATGAAATGGTGCAAAAAGGAGAAAAATATTTCAAAGATTGAAAACTTGTTGACCATGCCAAGATCTAGGGCAATGAAAGTCATTTTCAATTATCAAGAAGTGAAAATTAACTCAGGAACACTTCACAATTTGTGGCCATAAATTCCAAAAAAGCTACCAATCAAGCAAGGCAAGCAAAAATATCAAGCCTTTAAGATAAAAAGTTGTTATGGCAAGCTATAACCACTCACTAAGGTCATAACAGCCTGAAGAAATAAATTTAGTTGTTTCTTATCTTAGGCATTTGGGTGATCATTTGTAATTGATTTTAATTGAGCTTTGCAATTCTGAAAGTGCACGAAATCATAATACTTACGCTATAAATAGAACAAGTCTAATTACGCATGGTTTCACACCACATTACACATTAGAAAACTCTTGTATTATCTCCGTGAGCTTAGCTCAGCTTGTAGGGATATTGTATTTTATATGCAAGGGCCGGGGTTCGAACCCCGGACACCCCACTTCTCCACAATTAAATTATGTGAACTCTAACCACTAGGCTACTTGACAAAAAAAACAAAAACTCTTGTATTGTTCTTACTATTTCAATAAAGAATTTTAGTTTTTACATTTGACTTCTTGTGTTCTTTTATTTTTATTAGATAGCTCATCCTTATGATGAGTGAGTAGTTGTAATTGATAACGAAAAGATGGAAATATTTTAGACACCATAATTTTTTAAAATCTTAGACAATGCCCGAAATAACAAAATGTGAAGGAAGTTCTTGGACTTATGAGGTTAGACAAAGGTCTTGAAGCAGGAGAGTAGTCCAGAGGTTTTTGGGTGTAATTGAGCTTAATGGGTCGAGAGAACATAGAAATCATGATAATAGGGAGTTATGTTAGTGAGACACTTCTTTTTATTACTTGCAAGAGAATAGTAGATACTTTAGAGATTGCTTCATCCTTAGATTTTTCTTCTCAAGGAAAATGAATAGGATTTAGAAATGTTCAACAATAGTGATGAAATCCAATGATTTTGAGGTGCTTTTATTAATTGCATATTTTCAATAAAAAAAATCCTTAATAAATCTTTTAAAACCCAAAAACAATCATTTGTATGCTTAGGAGAAAGAGATAAATATTAACCTTGATGATTACAAGTACTTATGTGATCAATATTTTTATTATGACGATAAAATCGTGCACTTAAAGATTTATCAAGTATTTGTTACGTTACTGGAGACTTGTTGAAAATTGAGGCATTTTTTCCTATGTTTGATTGATTTAGAATCTCTTTAATTCTTTTTGTTTTATTTTGTATTCAACATGGTTGAAATATTTCTTGAAACTGAGTAAGCTTTCCTGACTAAGTACAGAGGTGGTACTTTGAGGAGAAAGAACTTCGAATATGCCTTCTTATTTCTTGAAGATGTGTTACAGCAATAAAAGGTAAGAGAAATATCTCATATGTATTGTTCTACAAATCAGTGATATATATAACATATCTTATACAGTATCAGACACAACAAGAATACTCTATTTTTGTTTTGTACTACCTCTCTCCCATAATCCCCCAAATATTCCTCACAGAAACCTTAAGCACATCAATGATGCTCTACCTATCCAGTTCAGGTATACGACAATCACCATGTTTATATGACAACGATTTAGCTGAACGACGCTAATTATCTCAAATGGTTGTCGTCCGTTCATATGGACCTCAAGGGGAGAGGAAAATTGGCTACATAACTGGAGATCAGAAAACACCATACAAGGAGGGTGCAGGCTATGATGCATGGGATGCTGAAAATTGGTCATGGCATGGTTAGTCAACACCATGACCAAATAGATACGTGAAAATTATCTATGTTGTGCTTACGGGTGACTAAATAGATTGCTTTAGGGCGTGTTTAGATGGAGGGTTTAGGAAGGGAGGGGAGGGTTTACTTTTCATTTTTAAATTACGGACGTTATAAAATGTTTTTTAAAAAGTTAACATATTAACATGACAAATGATCATATAATACTTCAATCACACTTAATTTATTTTAGAAAAACATTTCATAGTGTCCATAATTTAAAAAAGAAAAGTAAATTTTCCCCTCCTAAACTCTCAATCCAAACACACCCTTAAATTTGGATGGTAATGAATGAATCAACAGAATCCACTAATTGAATAACAATCCATTAAAATTTCTTTTAAAAGATTCAATCCAATCCGGCCATTGAACATGAAATCCATCTATGTTTATATTTTTAATGGATGTATATCCATCTGATCCATCTAATAATGTATATTAATTTTTTGTTAACATATTTTTTTGCTGATTTTTAAAAATATGTTAAAAATTGATTTTATTTTTATCTTTTGGTGAATGATGCAACCAGATTTTGTCTTAAACTATTTGAAAAATCAACCAAAAAAAAATTGGGTTCAAATATAATCTTATTGGCCCAAAACTATTTCTTTTGCAATGGCTCAAAACAGGTTTTCTTTATAGTTTAAAAATATTTAAATATCATATTAATAATTATAATTAAAACTAAAATGCATTTATATAAAAGAATAGTAGTGATAAACGTCAGTCAATGGTGGAACACCACGACTGCCGACAACAACATGACAAAGCTCGATCTGGTGGCGGCTCTCTGGCAAGATCATGATGTAATATGGTGGGTTCTTCAATGAGGCCGCGGTGGAGGTTTGGCACTAACCTTATTTGACCACCAACACCTTTTTAAAATTTTAAATATATAGTACTGGTAATGGGCTCATAACATATGGTGTTAGTATGGGCTTTGTGTAGAATATTGTAGTAGGCTTATGGATATACCAAAGAGCAAAATGGCTATAACTCTATGAAAGTTTTAACCCACACCCCTACATTTATACCCCTCACTCCAACATTATACATTATTTACTTATTATTTTACCCTTCTATATAAAGTTAAAACACTTCACTTTTTCTCATTTGTCTTTTGCAAGCGTTCTATCATTTTCATTTACCCAGGAGGGAGGGAGAGGGAGAGAGAGAGATTTTTATTTAGCATAACATTTAAACAAAATACACATAAATTTTAATTATACTTGAAAATTGCTATCGTAGGGAGTATCACAAGTTTCGAACAGCTTTGGAGTCATACTTTGAAAAGAATCGAAAGTTGAACGTGAAGAACACAACCAACTCTTTGAAGTCTCTGTGATTATGACTGAAGAAGAACTTTTGCACACACCGGTTGAATACCACCTAACTATCACTCGGAAGCTGCTTTGCACTCTCGAATTTACCATAGTGTTGGTCCTAGACTAAGCGCAGAGGATATAAACTTTGAGGAATTCAATAAAATTGTTGAAACAATAGCTGATGATGGGTTTCAACAAACCCTTACAAATCTGATTGGACATTATAAGTTGCAGTTGAATTAATTGCTCTTGGCTTTGGTCTCGTAAAAGAGGCCTTCGCCTCTCAAATGATTTTGGCCCGCATTTCGCATTTCTTGGCTCCCATTGGCTGTGACCTAAGAATCTTTGGTCATGAGGGAATTGTTTTAAATAAATATCACTATGACCCGAATTTCCTTACAATTCAAGGTCCTAGTAGATTACACGGTCATAATGTTTGGGTAAAGAACAGACGAAAAATTGAAGTGACGGTTCCTGATGGTTGTTTGCTTATACAACATAGAAGACAATTGGAATGGTTGACTGCAGAAAATATCAAAGTTGGATTCCATGAAATTGTTCTATCAAAAAATACAACTGAGGCAATCAAGTTGGCTAGAGAGCAAACCTGGAGTTTATGGTCAGTCTCGATGTTGTTTGCTCAAATAGCACCAAATGCTATATTAGAGCTATTAGATTATTTCATTGACTCGACTCTAGCATATCAGTATCCACCAATACGTGCAGGGGAGTACTTTGAACAACAAATTAATGATGTCACCAATATGTGCAGGGGATTACTTTGAACTGCAAATTAATGTTTTTAGAGAGATCAACTATAATTTCCTGTTATTTGTTAGACGAAAGTGGTGATATGCATAACATAGTTTACATTTTGGATCCTATTTCATTATTGTCTTTTAGCCTAATGAGTTTTTACTGTGGCTATTTGTGGCAATCTATTCTTTCAAAAACTACTATGTCGTTTCAAAAATATAGTGAAATGTACTATTTCAATTGCATTGTAAAAGAAATATTAATCAAGGCTTTCTAAATTCTGAACAAAAATATATATACTTAACCTCTTTTTTTAGGCAAAACAAAAAATAAAATAAATTCAAATGAGTTTTTACTGTGGCTATTTGTGACAATCTATTCTTTCAAAAACTACTATGTCGTTTAAAAAATATAGTGAAATATACTATTTCAATTGCATTGTAAGAGAAATATTAATCGAGGCTTTCTAAGTTCTGAACAAAAAATATATATATTTAACCTCTTTTTTTAGGCAAAACATAAAATAAAATAAATTAAAATAAAGAGGTACAAAGACTGAGATTGACATAAGACTGAGGTTGACATATTCACTCATTACACATGCAACCCAGCGAACCCGCGTACGAGCGTGGAAAAATATCACAAATATAATATCTTTCAAAACAATATAACAAACGTAATATGAATATATATCTTTTTGAATGATACCAATAAAATAACATTCTTATGTTCAAAATGATCTTATTTTTAATAAATACACACACCATTAAAAAATCCTATTTTCTTTGACAGTTTGGGTCTTGAATATGAATAATAGCACTATTTTTAATGTTATTGTATTGTTTTACTTGAGATTTTTTATTAAATTTTTATAATAATTTTGAGTATGTAGTTTTTTTAGCCATATTTTAATTTGAACGCTTTGTTTTTATACATTTTAGTCTAGATAAGGTAATTTGTTGGATGGGTTCGATATAACATCTGAGCATTAAAATTTTAGCGATTTATCATGATGGTTTTGAATTTCTATTTTTTGTTTTAAAAGTTAAATTTAAAAATTAAACATGTTTCAATAAATTAAGGTTGAATCAATTTTTTACTTAATTTGAAAATACTTAGAGGACATAATTGATTGAGTGATAAATATTATGTGTAAATATTCTGAGGAAACTAATTCTTTTGTAATAATGTTAATAGTTAGACCCGAAATTTTTTTTTATAATCGTGCATTTGCAAAAAGTATTTGCTTTTTATGCATGTTTGCAAAACGATAAAAGAAAATATAAAGAACATATTAAGATAAATGAGAGAACAAACAAATAATTAATGTTTATGATGTTCCTCGTAGAGTGGTAGCTTATGTAATATGTAGTATGTAATTTTCATTTGGTACAATATTTAATTGATAATTTGTCTATAAAATAATGGTACATTACAAAATTTAATTTTATGTGATTATTTTTTTTTTAAAAAAAACATAAATTTATTTGATAGATGATAGATATAATAATAAGGCTTAAAATTTCCAATCACTTTCTATCTCTGACATATATAATATTTATTTTAACATGAAATGCATGACTCAAAAAGTCATATATAATACATTAAGAACGATGGATATATGTATTCTTTATCAAGATAAATTGTTCATGTTCTGCATGTAGTCGGTACTTTTGTTTGTGATTGAAATACATGACTTAAATAATCACGTTTAATTCATGCAAATGAGTAAAAATCAATTGTATAGTTTATTTAATATTCAAAATTGTTTTTAATTAAAATTATTGATATATTAATTGTGTTTTTATCTTTTCTTTAATCAATATTCTTAACACTTAGGTTTCTAAATTAAAATTAAAATTATCATCTTTAATTTAAGTTCAAAATTAAATTATCGATCACCAGTATTTAAATTTGCATAATACTTGGTATGTTTGACTTACTTCCCAACTAAATTTCATGTTACTAGAGTCTATTTCCACAAAAAACTTGAGCTATAATGTTTTTATTTCAAATGATTGACAATCCACATGGAAGTATTGGTGGTTAGTAATTTGGAGTTTGTTACTAATTTTATATGCATGGGATTGTGGCTTGTGTTGTAAAAATGGGAAATATATCAATTTTTTTTTATTAATTTACATTAAGTAGTTTAAAAATGTAAAAGGCAGTGAAAAATATATTTCAAGGAAATAATAATGGGTTTTATGAGTGGAAGGTTTTCTTATTCCAATGATCACGTCTCTAATGTTGAGTGATTCCCTTTGATTATTTTTTTCATATTTAATATTAAAATTTTGGGTTATTTTGAATGGATTGTAATAAGGAAATTGGAGCAGTGATGTGTAGGTTTCATATTTAATATTAAAATTTTGGGTTATTTTGAATGGATTGTAATAAGAAAATTGGAGTAGTGATATTTTAATGGGCTTAAATAAGTTACCAGTCCCTGCAAATATACAACTTGAATTTTTGTCCCTGAACTTATTAATCCTTCTAAATAACTATTGCAAATATTAAACATTTAAGTTTTCATCCTAATATTGTTTTTTTGTCGATGTGGACAGTGATTAACGACGTAATACATAGATAGTGATTGGGCTAGAAGCTTGTTGACTCAAATGAAATGTTATGAATGGATGCAACTACTCTTGTTGAATCAAAACAAACAGGAAAATATGAAATTGTCCTTCTTCTTCTTTCCTCTCCTTTCTCTAAAACAACACATGCAATAATCTTAATCTCTTTCAACCCCAAAATATCCTCTTCAACAAATCTGAAAAGAAAAAAAAAGTATTCAATCAAAAAAATTGTGACTTTATTATATAATCAACAACCTCACCACAACCTCTTGATCACCACCATCAACCATCTCTATCGAACCCACGACAACAACACCCAACAACAACAACTTCCTCTAATTTTTCTTAAACATTGCCAAAATGCAGTGAAGGTGATGAAGTCCCATAACCCATGAACCCCTAACACCTATCCTCCATCAAACTCCGAAAATTGTCATTAAAATTGCAGATCGAAGAAGATGAATATGTTTCATTCGTCTTTTTTGAAACTCATTCCTCTATCTAATCGATTCAAGCAAGTTGTCGGTCAATTCATGACAATATTAAATTTTCTAATTGTTAGAAGAAATTTTATTCCTTGTTATGATCAAAATGAAATTAGAGGTCGTTGTTCTTCAAATCAAAATTTCGTTTGATCAAGATTGTTGTTCACTTTTGTGTGATTATAAACGCAAGTATTATGTTGAGAAATTTTTCATTTCAAATAGATAAAAGATATTTGGAGGCTAGAGTGGCGGTCAGATATGTGGTTGTTCACTTTTTGTTGATCAAATATTGTTGTGGTTGTTCACTTTTTGGTGAACAAATAATTCGTTCTTCAATGACCTTGTTATATTTTTTGTTATGATCAAAACGAAATTAGAGGTCGATGTTTTTCAAATAAAAAAATTCTAATCGTTTTGATCATAACAAAGAATATAAGAGAACAATTTATTCTTCGATGTGTGCTTGATGTGGAGAAAGTATATTCCTTTAGGTAATGGTACCATTTGTTACAGACTTGCTAAGCATAAGTACGGATTTGCATGCTCTTTGTTGCGTAATGATTGTCTTATATCCTTCAATATGCTCTGCGCATTTGCACCATGTTGAGCATAGTTTTTTCTTTTGGGACAAAAGTGTAGAGTATAGTGTCGATCATGAAATATAAAACACGTAAGTACGGTATGCCAAAGACATGGAAAACTCGTTATTACTTACTAGAATGACAATAACATGATCAAAAATGTCTGATATGACAAAGTGATGGTGAGAGTCTAGATCTCTAAACATAATTTGTTTATTTCAGGGTTAATATGTCTTTACCCCTGTAATTTGGGCAAGTTTCGGTTTACCCCCTGTAAAAAATTAAATTTAGATTACAACCCTATAATATGAAGATTCTCCACAAAACACCCATGACCCCACCCAGACGCTGACGTGGCATGTCACTGTGTAATTATTTTAATTTTAATTTTTTTAAAAACTTGACACGTGTGTAATAGACACTGACGTGGCACGCCACTGTGTAATTATTTTAGTTTTTATTTTTTTAAAACCTGACATGTGTGTAATGGTTTAAATTTTTTTTTTTAAAGAGATAAAAAAAAATTAATATTAATTTTCAAAAATTTAAAAATAAGAAGAAAAAAATTGGATTTTTTTTCAAAAAATAAAAAAATTCAGAAAAAAATTAATATTATTTTACCAAAAGTTTCAAAATGTAGTAAGTTTAGGAATTTTTTTATTTTTTATATAATTTTTGGGAAATATATATATATATATATATATATATATATATAAAGAAAACAACCCCATTCAGTTCTTTAGGACTGACTGTTTCTTTTCAAAAATGTCCTTAATTTCCAATACAAATAACACATGTAACAAATAGATAAAAATAAATTTAAATATTAAAAAAATTTCCATATTTTTTTTATCCTCAATTTTTAAATATTAAAAAATATTCTCAAATCTATAACACATCGTAAAAAAAATACTGGAATAAATTTTTCGAAAAAAAATTTGTATCCAGATTTTTAAAAATAAAAATATTTTCCAGATTTTTTTTTGTTGAGAAAATTTAAAAAACTTCTTTTTCGAATAAAAAATCTGTTTTAAATTTCGAAACATATATATTTACAAATTTTCGAAAATAATTTGATTTTTTTTTTCGAAATAAAAATTTTGAAATATATATTTCAAAATTTTCGAAAATAATTTTAAAAAATTTTGAAATATATATTTTTCGTAAATTTTGGAATTTTCGAAAAATATATATTTCAAAATTTAAAAATAAATCCTGAATTTTTTTTAAAATTTTTACAATTTTTTATTTTTTAAAAAAAAAAATAGGCTCAGATGCCATGTGTACCTTTAAAAAAAATGAAAACAAAATTAATTATACAGTCAGCACGCCACATAATCATATATGCACAGTCAACATGCCACTCAGCTCGCCACGTCAGCAATTCTGCACAGTCACATGGGTCAGGGGCTAAAATCAAAGAATCTTATTTTACAGGATTGGAATCTAAACTTTTTTTACAGGGGTAAACCGGAACTCGCCTAAATTACAGGAGATAAAGGCATATTAACCCTTTATTTTATGCCAAAATTCACGTATTTCTAATAACTAAATGTTTAAAAGCCAAACTATTTTTTTAACATTCTTTTCTCTTCTCTTCTCTTTTTATTTGGTACAACTATCATTATTTCACTATTAGATTAGTGTGAACGGGACGTGCAAATGAAAACAACTATAAAACTGAAAATTAAAAATAGACACATGAAATCAAAATGGGGAACATACATTATAACGTTATAAGAAAAAAAATTACATATGATAATTAGATTTATTTTTTGGCACCCAATTTTAGTAAGTTCTAAAAAGAGTAACAAAAAAAAAAGTTCTAAAAGAAGTGATCATTCAATATCATAAATTACATTGACAAACACATGGAGAAACATTAATTGTGTTTACAATAACATGATCCACAAAACCATGCATCAATTAACACTGAATCAGAAACAATTAATTAAGCAACTTAATTCCATGTCTTACATACATTAATTTCCTTAACTAGCTAAGCAATTGTTTGGAAGTGGAACCCACCATTTGAAAAGGTTGACAACCCTTCATCATCAAACTAGAATTATAATTCACATTATTAAAATTGTTCATCATATTATTCCCTCCAATGAATCCACCACCAATGTGTGATTGTGATCTATTATTAGCCCCTACTTGTTCCAACGTGTGAACTTGTTTCTTCAAAAACTTCACATAATGTATAGCTTCATCTAACATTGAAGCAGTGTCCATTTTGGTTCCACCAGGTACTAATCTTTGCAATATCCTTATCCTTTCACTTATCCTTTCCCTTCTATGCCTAGCAGCTACACTTTGTGGATCCTTTGATATCTTCACATTCCTTCTCTTCGGCGGCCTAACGGATTCCGGATCGATATGTATAGGTTGCATCACTGCTATTCTAAATATCATTTCCCTCATCGCTGCCATCGAATTCTTCTTTTCAGAAGAATTCGAGTGCGAGTAAGGAAATGATGAAGAGTTAGTTTGAAGAGGTGGTAGTGTGATATTCAAGTGTTGTTGGAAATTGACATTGGAGTGTAGAACTGGATCAATATTATTCAAAGTTTGTGGAGATGATAGTGCATTTTGGTTAAGGTTAAATAATGGAACAGTGTTGTTGGTGATTTCTTGGTAAGTAGTGGGAGTGTTATAAAAAGGTTGATCAGAGAATTCAGGGAACTTTTCCATTTGCATCATCATTGCTATCATGTCCATGCTTCCGTCAGTTTTCACTATGTCGACATCCATGAAAGATGATGAGAGAGAGGTTGGAGAAATATGGGGAAGATGAGAAAAGGGAGGTGTAGAGTATGGGAGGGTTGTGCAGAGGGAGGGTGTGAAAGTAGGGTTTGTGTGATCAGAAAGATAAGGGAGTGAAAGAATTTATAAATAAAAATATTATTGTAGGAATGAGAGTGCAGAGGATAGAAAGATAGATATGATAACCGACCAACAACAATATCTATAGCTGCAGTCTCAGTGTAAGTGGAAGGCCTTTTTATAGCAACTTGTCACCATTAATATATATATTGATTAAGCAAAATAATAAAAAAAATTGTTATATACAAAATGTTAGCTGGTTGGTAATTTGCTAGGAGGAGATTAAATGTGGACTTACTCTAGTTTCGAGTTTCGTAGATGAAAAAATAATGTTAGAAGAAGCGACTTTTTTAAAGGTGATCGACCATTTTATCAATAAAGGTTAGTTTTCAGTAAAGCACGTAGATGTTTCGGACTAATAATATAGATAAAAAAATGATACTATACTTCATTTATAATATATACTCTTTCATGATTAGAGTCTCAACATTTATCATTGACCATTCTTTCAAGATCAAAATATAAATTAAGGTAAATTTTTAGTTGTCTTTGGAAAATTATGAATAAGTTACTCATAAATAATTTTAAGTTGTCTTTGAAATAAAAAATCATATAAAGTACCTGAAAATCCATTTTAGAGAACATATTTGGCAACAAGTCTCACAATTTTTGAGCTATAGTAGTGTAAAAATATTAGTTGATGGATATTTACGTTTTACAATGTAACTTCCAATAGATTAGAATATGGACCTCTCCAAAAAAAAATTCAACAATAGATCCTTACTATTTTTAATAAAAAAATCAAAACAAACAAAATATTGTATTAAAATTTATTAAAAATAGTAATGTCCACATTTGATTTTTCTTTTTTTTGGTTACAAGTCCACATTTGATTGAGTCTATTAGACGTTCTTATTATTGATGAATTTAGATCTACTACTATTCTTTAAGAGGCGCAACATTAAGGTTATGTTTACTATACGACAACCAAGTGATTTTTTTGTTGTTTTTTAAGAAACATAATCTAATGATAATGTGTTCATTTCTTGACAAAGATTTATATCACTTAGGGTCCTTGCAATAGTTTTCATTATCCTTCAAATTATATTTTGAAATTATTTGGTAATAAAATGACATATACTATATACTCATCACGGCACATCATATTCATATAGAAGCTATGTTTAATTAATATTTAAGCAACCAAATACCTTTCATTTATGCTACACCGTGTTGATACTTGTGAGCAATATTTTATGTAAGTTAGAAACATAAAGAAAATCTAAGAAGCTCATAAATGATTGATATTACAATTTATATCAATTATTATCACCGATGGATCAAAACCGCCCATGATGTGTGGGGTTACCTCTCCTCTAGGAAGGGTCTCTAATCCACCATTGATCTTTATATATAGCTAGATGAAAGGTCAAAGGTTGAAGCATTTAAGATCAATGGTTGACAATAAAAGAGGGACCACATAGTGGATGGGGTAGAAAGATTGGTTGAATGCTGGTGCATGAACCAGGTTTCAAAGTTTACATATGAATGTGTTCTTTTCTTTTGACTGAAAAACTCTTTGCTTTGTAATGAAATTTTACTACTTTGTTTTATGAAAAGGCCAAAGTGGAGCCCACAGTCACATTACATTTGTCAGAATGATACAAGCTTCTAGGTTGCCTCCGTCACCAACGGAAAATTCCATAAAAGGATGAGATGAGATAAGATATACTAGAAGAATAGACCTAACTAACTTTATATGCATATATTGTTTTAAAAACATTATTATTGTTAAGAGTTTCGCGTTAAGAGATGACCTAACAGTGTGTTTAAAAGCGAGCAATCATCACTCCACAAGTTGATTTTGTAGTGTTGTGTTAGACACAACCATGATTTCTTAGATGATATCAGAGCATTTTCAAGATCCGTTGGATCACCTGCTATTAAGTTTTTATTAAGTGGGAGCAATTATCAATCCATAAAGCAGTTTTGTAAGGATGTGTTATACTCAACTACGATTTCTAAGAATTATATCAGACCAAAACTAAAAATGGCTCATCGTAAAAACATAAATACTAATATAAATTGTTAAATCAAGTGATGCGCATATTACCTTATCATTTATTTAAATTTTAGGGTATATGTATGTAGGGTTGGTATTATGAACTAATCCACGCAATAAGTTAGATTAGCACTACGTACATAGTGTTGTTTTTCAAGTAAGAAAATCGTTTACTTACTGGTTTTTTTTTTATTGTTTATCACATTTCTAACCAAACAACATTTCACAAGAAAATGATTACTGTTACGAATTTACGATGAGAAAGTTAATGAATGAGTTGAATCATGACAAATCAGTGCAGCCAACTAGTCACTGCTTCTCTGAGAGAATCACGTTTATCGAGGTAGATTGGGAAGTAGCGGTGATGGTGAGATGTAAATGCAGACCCTCCAATCCTTACACTACTGCATGTTGCATGCGTGCTGTTCATTTTGTAAACCAGTATTCTCCTCACGTAATTGCGCAACTAGTTTCTCGAGCGTTGTGGAGTTAAATAGGCGACGAATTTTTGCTAAAATTTTTAACATCATTTAGGGTTGGATTTGAACTCAAGATCTTAATTAAACTATAAAAATATGTGTCGTTTCATTTAAACGCATTTAGATGTGCAGTTTGTCTTATAGTATAACATCTAAACACTTTTGGGTATGTTGTTCATATAGTGCTTGAAATTAAAATGGCTAGCAGCAAGTCCGTTTTTGGAAATTTGATGGTTTGGGGCGAACCTACAATTTGAATTTTTAAATTGCGAAAATAATTTGCTTGAAGATGGTAGTTTTTACTACGTTAAGAAATTATCTAACAAAAACATCAAACTTCATATAAAAAGCATTGAGTTTTTTATTTAATATTTAAACGATCATACAAAACAATTCCTACAAAAATTCTAGATGCAAAGTCATTAATAATCGTGTTTACATCAATATATTCAATCATATCTATCTCAATGTGTAAAATGGCTACCAACTTTTTTTTTGGACATAATGGTTTGGGATGGTGGAAGGCTAGGGATTTAAACTCCTTTTATAACATCACAACAAATTATAAACAAGTTGACAAAGAACTTACTAACAACCACCTCCTTTTATAATTTAACTAATTTGTTAGGGCCTAATGAACCTGTGATTCTTTTTGTTGGAACCTAAATTTTGTACTTGCTTTTTGAAAATCTAGGACGGTCATCCTACTTATCCTGCCTCAAATACGGCCATGACTAGCATCAACATAACAATTAACAAAGGTTATTATTCCCTTAAAAAAAAAGTTTATTACTATTTGAAGTTTTTTTATATTGTACGTGAAATAGCTAGAGTCAAAAAAACTATGTTACTGTCAATTCTGGTATGGCTAACTGTTTTGACAGCCTTATTCCGACTTACAAAATAATGGTAATAAACTTTATCATTTTTAGAAGCTTTTTACGTTACACAAACGTGTGCAAGACTGCAATGTCAATTATTTTTTGAACATAAATAATTCGTCAGTCCAAGTACAATCTGAACGCACTGTGTTTCTCTTCGAATCTTCTTTGTACCTACTACCTAAACTATCATCTACTTAACACACATCAAGACACATGGTATAGTATGTTTTTTTGCATATCAAATCTAACTACTTCAAATTTGATGTGTCATTTTATATTTTTAATAGATTCATTAATAGATTATTTTGATATTTGGAAAAATAATATATTGATCAATTTATGCTTAATTGGCTATATGGTTTCCTAACTAATTTTTCGATTTTATTTTGGTCTCATAACTCCTAAAACGTTCGTTTAAGTCTCCTATATTCACCTCCGTTTGTCAAACACATCATTTCCGTCAATTTATTAAACGACACGATATGTAATAATATTATGTAGTTTACATTATTAATATAATAAAGAGTCATAGCTTAATCATTGGTAAATATATAAGCTAACTTTGGGAAGTCTTATATTGTATAAGATGCAAAACCCTATTCCTACTAGTAGTAGTACAAAACTTGGAGTTTCTCATGCTTTCTCAATATTTTTGTTCCTAACTATAACTTGTTAGGTAATTAAACTAGAAATCTTAGCTTCTCTATTGTGGGACCCATCTGGAGGAGGAAAACCTAACAGGCACTATATTACAAATTAAATTATAAATTATGTTATATATTATAATAAAACAGAGAGTAAGATTTGAAATTAATCTAAGTATTGTATGATTTGAATCATATAAAAAAGACAGAAGATACGATGTTAATTTTGTCAAAAAAAAAAAGAAGATAAGATGTTAATTAATTATATTTTAACAGAAAGTGGTCCCTTGCATTTAACTACTTTGATTGATATATATATATGTGATCTCTAGCAATTAAATGTGATTGAATTTTACTTTCACACGAATTTCATAAATCTAAAGCTAAAGTGGAGAAGTAACATTTCAGGTTGTCTGGCTATAATTTTTATATAGTAATAATTGTTACTAATGGCTAAAGCAGCCTTTTTCAAACACTGTCTATAAAAGAAAAATTAATAAAAATGAAAATAAATAAATAAATGGAAAGTATCTATGATCTATCACTATGAGAGAAGCAGAAACTTTTTTATAATTGACAGTGAGTAAAGTCAGTTAACAATTAAAGACTTCTTTTTGTAATGTCCAACAGTAACTTAACTTGGACAAAAACTGAAAACAATTTTTCAAACAGCATTGACAGTGTACTCTAGTCAACTATGACTCACAGACATCGAACACAATACTGACACGGACACGTAGACATTGATAAAATTTTAAGAAAATGACACAATTCATTGTAATCACAAGTGTCAGCATCGTATCGGACACGGAGACACCTTCGATCAGAAGTATCGGTACAATAAAGCTAGTCAACTATATAAAAAAAAAAAGGTTAAATTAGGTTGGTATCGTGCCCTAACTTATACTCTTGCGGTAGTAAATAAATAGTATGTAGTAGTAATAACTCACTGTGTAGCTCAACTAGTTTTGTTGACGGTGCAGCACCGTTCATAGGAACCAAACACTGTTATATAATGAGTTCAGAACCAACTTGGTTCACGTGAATGGGATGAGATGCAAAAGGTGATCGAAAGGAGAGTAAATAACCTTCATGAACTGAGCATTACTGTTGTAACTATGCTAGCTTACTAGCTATGTAATGAACTCAACTTTTGAATGTGTGTACTTTTAATTTTTTTTTCATATATAGTATCTTACAAAATAAATTTAAGCAAAATACACTCCTTTTTAACATTCACAATGGCAAAAAAAACTGTAAGGGTAGTTTAGGAGGAGATGAAGGCATTGGAAGGTAGCTTAAATCTATATTTTAAAATATATTAGGTGTTTTAAAAATTGAAATAACAACGTGATAAATGATCGTATATCAATCACATTTTATTTATTTTAAGAAAGATTTTAAGATTACGTCAAAAAAAAAAGATTTTAAGATGTTCATAATTTAAAAAAGAACGGTAAAACCTCCCCTCGTAAATTCTCTATTCAAACATATACCTAAATGTGAACAAAAGTTTTTTTTTTCAAGCATGCAGAAGTGCCTCATGGAAACATTGACATCCAAATTATGTTGGCACATAAAAAAATGTATAAGATAGAAAATTTGGATTTCAATTTATTATTTTTAATTAAAATATCTTCTTCGAGTCAATCAGATAAATGTACATTTATAGTTAATCAGACCTATATATGGCTATGGGAGGAGCTTGCAAAATAGCTTCTTCAAGTCAATCAGAAAATGTACATTTATCTCTTTGAAATGAATTCCTACAGCGGGGAGAGAACAAAATTAGAGTAGCCCCCAAAATTGATCATTTAACTAAGAAATTAAACTTAAGTTGTTAATGAACTTTAATCAATGACAAATCGCTCGGAAGAAATGATTTTGAACCCCGACTTAAACAATTATTTCAAATTTTACTAACATCTCGATTGAACTCTAAATTACTATGACCCTCTTCTCTAAAAATGTGATAGGGTTGAAATGGATCTTATCTACGAAATGGAAGATAAATTAGCTTGAGATAAAAATATTGAAGAGACAGTGAGGAATAGGGAGTTACATAGAGAAGTGGTGGGAAAACATACATATAGAAACTAAAATAACACAACAAGAACACAATCATGATTGTCCTCTAATGACAATCATATAATAACACTATATATGAAAGAAAAAAAAATTGACACATAGACTACTCTCAAACACCTATCCGCCCGGTAAACCCACACCCTCCAAAGCAAATATCTAACTACAACTAAAATCACTCTAAGACAAGAATATAAGATAAAATAAAGAACCAGATACAAGCTTAAAGTGTTTTTGGCTAGTGCATTTTCTAACGAATAAAAGTCCATATATATAGTCTTGATCTCCCTCTTCCTTTACAATTCAACGCAACTAGGGACTTTTTCAACATGTATATTTTCAATCAACACCAATAATCTCCACCTTGATTGAAAATGATACACCCCCTTCCATTGTTGTCACATATAATCATAGTTCAATAAAGTTATCATACTTTGTCATAAAGAGTACGGGCACTTGAATTTATATCATTCCAACAAAAAAAAAAATCACATTGTCTTTATTGACAATTATAGTTCATAAGAACTATAATACTCATCATAAGGAGTATTCTTCATTTGAAGTTAAGCATCTCTCAAAAATTTCATATGTCAAAAACTAGGCTGAAAACTTATGGTGCAACTTACACGTTGGCATGAACCTCTTCAACCACCGACAAATATCACAGCACACCCTACCTCAATGTCAATCAATGTCCATATACTAAGGCTCTAGCAATACTCATCCTTTTCCATGGCAACACAAAAATTCCATGAGGATACACTTCTCGATTTTTGAAAAATATCATCACCTCCCTGAGCAATGGATACATTGATAACCTTTGACTCATACCCTTTTATTGACATTTCTCCACCAGGACACTTATACGTTAAATGCCCGGGCTTTCCACATTTGCAACATCTCAGAATTATTCGATTATTTTTGTTTACATAAGGCCACCTCTAGCTACCAAAATCAAGTTTGATGAAATGTTATGTTCACTTTTCATCACTTTTTAAACTTATTTCTTCAGCTATAATTTTGTTCGCAACTAAAGATGGAGGAAACACAATAAAGGGGTTTGGAGTGTATTAATCATTTAAAAACTTTTGTTTAAAACATATTACGAAAGATCGTTTGTTTATATCTTTCTTAACAGGTTTTCCTAACACATAAATTTCTTTATCACATCATTTAACTCTCCTGAAAAACAAACTAGTTAGAGTTAAACCATAAAGAACTTCGTGCATATAAACAAATAAAGAGAAAGGGAAAGGGAAACACGTATTATGTTTATACTAGTTCATGGTCTAACTAACTACAACCTCTAGTCTCTCTGAGAGAGATTTTGCCTCATTACAATTGAGGACTTAATCTATTGTAATCAATCGATTATAATCACCAAATTATGTTATGTTTGGCCGACTATACATTGGGTTTTCCATAAGGTCATCGAGTTTAATTTCTTTGTACTCAAACATTATGGCTTCAACAAGATCATTGAGTCTACTAAAATGTTTCCAACTTAGTATGAACTAACATTGTCTTCTAAAAGATCCTGACTCAACTGAGTCCTTTGAAGAGCAAAGTGTTTAATGTCTCTTTAAAAAAATTAATACAAAATGATGTTGCCGCTAAGTTAAGGAGAGTGATTGCTTCTATTACTCTCAGATGAGAGGATGTTACAATTAATCCTATATCAAATGATTCAAATCAAGTGTTCTAAAGACAACTTGATTGATGTACAATTTGATCTAATGACTCTCATATGAGAAAATATACATTTTGCTTTTAGATTCATGCTCATCTGGTTTACAGATTATTTTTTTTATGAACAACTTTTTGCAAGTGTAAGCAGTTAAGTCTCATATCGTCTATGAATGGATAAAATATTAGATATATATGAGAGATGATCCATACACCTAATGCCTTAATGTTTTGGGTGAAGATGTGACATTTCTTTCTCTTCATCATGTAACATTAACCCGATAATGCCTTAATGTTTTGGGTGAAGATGTGACATCTCCTTCTCTTGTGATCATGTAGCATTAACCCGATATACCTCTCACGCTTTCCCAGACTCCCCAACAAGGTGTAAGCATGAGTTGAATCATGTTATTGGACGTGGGAAATCACAATGGATGAAGAGATTTTTGGATTTCAAGTGGGTGGTTAATTCTCACATCGTGTATGAATGAATAAAGTGTTGAATATATAAGAGATGTGGTCCATATATTTGATGTCTTAAGATTTGGATGGAGATGTGTTGTCTCACTCTCTTACGACTCTAGAGCATTTGACCTGTTATTTCTCCGGTGCTCTCGGACTCCCCAACAAGAAGAAGAATTTTAAAGGGTGTGGATAGAGTGTTCGTAGAGAGGATCCAAACCCCTAATGTGAAAGAGGAATGATATTTTGACAACCAATTTTAACAACTTTTGTGACAACTCTCTTTCATACTCTAATTATACTTTTATTCTCTCTCTTCCTTTTTCTCTCTATTGTTATTGTCCAATAAGAATAGAGGAAAAATGTTGTCCCTAAAAGTTGTTGAAAATTGGATGTCAAAATATCATTCATCAATGTGAAATGGATCTTACTCGAGATTAGCTTACCTAAAAAATAGAAAATGCTAACTAGTGTCCCTAAGACACTAGTTAAGGAGACTAATATTGTAAAAAATTCTTGAAACTTTTGTATAGTTAAGCTCTTAAAAATGTAAAGAATACTCTTTTCAATGCAAATTTTATTATTTTTATTTTCCTTAACTAGTGGCCCGAACACTAGTTAGCATGACGCAAAGAAAGTATATCTTCCGCTCTTTATAATTATTTTTGCTTTTGCTTTATTAATGTGACCCACCGGAAATTGGTTTCGTGCTCTTTCATTTTATTTTTTTTAGAGATTTGTGCTCTTTCATATGATTTATGAATAACATCTTAGGACGAGTAGTGGCCAAAACCTGATTTCTCATTTTTAACGTTTCCATAATTGGAAAACTTTAGACAATTGTATCACTTTTATAGTAATACCATTCGTGTAAACTATTATTAAGAAGTCCAAAAAAGTGTTTGATTTGGTCGTGGTACGGATTTGCGCATGATATAAACTTGTTAATGAATCATCATCCACTTTTTTTTAGAGGTAATCTTCATCTACTTGTTAAGTTTGATTTGCTTCTAATTAATAAACTAATGAATTCAGAGTTATATGCAGCAGAAAAGTCAAATACTATTTAGATGTAACTTACTAATAAAAGACACTAGTGTTTATTATATATATTATCTTCTCTTGTCTCTTTTGCACCAGCTATAAGCCCATACTACTTTAGTTGGTCTTTTGCAAAGGGTAGAAGAAGTAGGTTGCCTCCTACAGCAAGGTCGAATAATTTAGATGTTCATGTCCTAAGGATCATGCTTCAAGAAAAGATAAAAACCTAATTTTTTAAAATAAATTAAAAATTCCCTTAATGATCAAGCTAAGAAAAATAAAGAAGAGAGATAGTGAGAAATGGACAAGGCACAATTGATCTAGATAGTGAATTCGACCCATGTGATATATTCCACTAGGGTCCCGACACACCAATTGAGATGAGATTTTAAATTGTTTTATTTTTTGGAGAATAAAGACTAAAGAGAAAATTGCAATGTAATCATCTGCATGCATTCTTTGGTGCATTGTATCCTAGCTACTCTGACAAATTCTTCTTTCTTATCATTCTATTCCAATTCATATAACCATTTTCAATATGTGTCTAATATATGCCACAACCACCCACTATAGTTTTTTCTTACTAATTAATTAATATGTATAGGATCAAAAGCCCAATATTGTTCTATGTTTGAATCTATACATATACATATCATCATAAAAGTTAAAACGCACCTAACTACATATCATACATGAGAATTTGATTGCTTTTGGGGATAATATATGAAAACAACCAACTTTTTAAAAGACATACGATTTAGGTAATTAGATTTTTCTTTTATTATATTTACACCAATTTAAATTGACTAATAACTTTCTATTAAAATAGTTTGAATAACATAGAAATCTTCAATTTCGGTTTGTGTTGTTTTTCAGTCATAAAGATGTGATGATCATAGATTGAGTTTAAAATATGAGATCCTCTTGTTGTGCCCTGTTTTTTATTTTGATTTTGATGGTCGAAGGACAGTGATTTAGTTAAAAAGTTGTCTTTTTGTATTTTTTGTTTTGTTTAAGTAATTCGTCTTTTTTTGAGTTCATGCAAGTGTTCTAAAGAGGGATGACCCATAAATTAATCTTTGAGGGGAGCGAATCCAAAAGTACTCCATCCGTTCCTTTTTAAGTGTCTTTTTAAAAAATTAGCATCAAAATAGCGATGTGTATTTTTGCACATTTTCTTCCTATTATACCTTCATTTTAATCCACCAATAAATTCCTATTTTTCCGCACACACTTTATATTTCCAATAAATTTAATATGTTATCTTTCTCTCTTAACAAACAATTGTAGTTATTATTTTTTTCTCCAACAAATTTCTATTTTTTTGTGCGCTCTCTCATAACAAACAATTGTCAATTTTCTAAATATTGTGCACATCTTTTTAATTATTTTAAGTCAATAGAAAAATTATTCCAATTTCACATTAATCAAAAGTTAAGAAAAAATTAACTTTCTTCCAACTCCTTTAATCAAAGTTAAGGCTTCAACTATGGCTTCAACTAATGCTAGAGTCACACTTGAAATTTTTAACAATTGTTCCTTATCTTATTTATAGAATTTTAACTCCTATTGAACCATTGTTTAGAACATAATTTTGTTTAAATTTGAAGATAACAAGAAACAAACTTTGTTTAAAAAAATAAACTTTAGTTTTTCAAATAGATAGCATTAATTAGTTTTATTGAAAAAATAAAAGTAATTGACAAAGGGTATAATTGACAAATCGTACCCTTAAAATATCAAAAAGACAGTTAAATAGGAACGAAAAATTCACTCTATAAAGACACTTAAAAAGGAACGGAGGGAGTATAATTTAGAAAAGAAAAAACTAATTTTCAAATGTATAGCATGTACAAAAAATTTAAAAAATTATAAGATATATCCAAAGTTAATATCATCAAATAAATAGAAAAGAATTAACTTTTAATTCTCAAGTTTCCCTATAAAAAAAAATCTCAAATTGTGGTCATCATTGTTTCATAGAGTTAAAATCATTGATTTTCATATCTAAAGTAAATTTTTGAGCAATCACATTTTCAAGGATAAAACTAGCCTATAAGTGAGCAAATAAATATACAATTTCAAGCATATAAGAAAAGATGAGTAAATTGAGGTTTGTCAGACAAGACTAAAACAATTTTTGATTAAGAGAGAACGAAGATATGAAAGAACGAAAATGCAAACGTATGATGATGAATTCACGATGAAATTGCAATAAGTGAATCGTTGATAGTAGATGATGGCTAGAGAGTGCACAAGCAAAATCGCATACAGTTAGTCAAAAAAATTGACCAAAATGGCAATAAGAAATTTGAATTTGGGTTCTAGTTAAGGATTAGGGATTTTTTTTTTAATTGCAAACAAAACCTTACCTCTTTTTTCATATAATATTATTATTTTTTTCTTATCCCAGGTCATTCTCGTCTTTTTTATTAAAAAAATAACATTATGTATTCTAACTTTCTCTCCAGTCAAGCAAATAAATATAGAAAAATACTTGTCCCACCCCCACTTTTATTTCTCTTATGCCAAACTACACAACAAATTTTATACTATTTTTCACCTATTCATCACTTCTTACACCCATTCTCTCCTATGATTTTTCTTCTCACAAACAAACACACCATAAGTAGTTATCCTTAAGAGAACACGTTAAAGGTTAAATGTTTATTATCAATCATATTAACACTAAATTGATGATTGTTGATCCTTTGGCTTAAGGCATGCCATCGTTAAAATTTAAGGATCATATAGATAGAAAGAGATTAGGTTCTTTTATTTGATTTTATTGTAAGAACGATTTTAGTTTTATGAAACTTTATGTACGATATTTTCTCATATTATAATTTCTAAAGTGTGCATATTTGATTTTTAAGAAATATTGTCTAAGTTTGGAACTATAATAAACAAAAAAGATATGAGTTTATTCATTAAGTTACATAATTTTGTTAAAGAGATAGTATATTTCGATACAAAGAAGACAATACTCGATTATAGACGATCTATCATCGCGGTCCACTTGCTTTGTTTCTCATAACCGTGAATGATAAAATATGTTGACCGAATGAGAGAATGTTATATTTTTCTCACATTTCATTCACTTATTTAATAATTTATTTTAAATAAGTGGAAATCACCCATTAAGCAAAAATGTCTATATTATTTCCCTCAATTTTATTAACCGCCCATTAATAAGGAGCAGTTGATGCATCTACTGATATTTAATTTTTTTGAAAAAGCCAAAATGATATATTAGAAACCACAACTAGACACTTTTGCACAAGGAGTGTCAAAAGGTTTAGGCAAAATCTCTACTGATATTTAATGATGGACATAAGTTATAAGTAGGGTTTCTCTTGCACATGTTTTTTTTTACACAATATTGCACATGTTAAAATAAGTAAAAGTAAAAATATTTTTATTGAAAAACAACAATTATTTATTACTAAAAGTACAAGTTTCGGCAAATTTATACATGATAGAAAAGCCTTATAAATATAAGTGTAGTTCCTTTGTTTTGTTTTGATTCCCAAAGTCTAACATCTCTTTCAAAAATTTACACCATTAAAGTCAGATATCAGAAAGTTTAGACGAGTCTTAACATCTTCAAACAAGAGCAATGACCGAAGATATGCTTAATTTCAATTTTTTGTTTCTGTTGTATGTTAGTAGGATTTCATTTTAGAGTCTTCAGAAATTCCATTAAAAAATATGTAATCTTACATTTGACATTTTTATATTAGAAATTATTTTATACAATTTTTTCTTCCTTTCAAGTTCCTTCAATAAATGATCAACAAAATTTCAAAACAATTATTTTTATCTTTTATTTTTACACAACCAAATATTGCTAGAGTAAATATATCAATCATTCAATTATTTTATTTCAATTGAAATCTTTTTTTTCAAAGATGTCAATTTAAATCTTAAAATTCTTTTAAAAAAATAAAATCTTAAACTAGTATTTTTTTTTTCAAAAGTCCAGTACTCTTGGTTAATATGGTAATTTTTTTTTTCTTTTCAAAAATCTAGTTCTCTTGGTTAATAACAAATTCAGTATGATAAAACCTAGCTTAACAAAAAATACCAAACTTACTAGGTTGTAGACCATCACCTATGTTTGGGTAACCAGTGCTTGTGCGTTTGTTGGTGTAGATCATCACCTATGTTTGGGTAACTAGTGTTTGTGAGTTTGTTGGTGTAGAGCATCACCTATGTTTGGGTAACCAGTGTTTGTGAGGTTGTTGGTGTAGACCATCACCTATGTTTGGGTAACTTGATGACATCTCGTCATTACGTAATTTTATGATTTTGATCACATTTTGGAGTTCACAAGGCAACTTAAGCAGCAAGAAAAGCAGAAAAACTGAAGAAAGTATAAAGAAGCAAAACGTGTCACGATTGACAGAAAACGTGACACGATTTGACAAGACCAAAAGCATGCTCTCGGCATTATGGAAAACGTGTCACGATGACAAAAACGTGACACGATTTGGTGAAACCCTAATTTAGCTGCTTGTTATTCAAAGGAAAACGTGTCACGATTTACTTAAAACGTGACACGGTTTTGGGCGAATTTCTGTGCCTATTTAAGCTGAAGTCTATTCCAAAGACAAGGGTTACAAATTGGAGAGAGCAAAGTGTGATTTTGAGACCTAAAGACGGCTAGGAGGGCAATTTCTTCAACATTCTATCAGTTCATGTATGTTTTAATTCCTATATTGATTATGCTGTTTGTAAACTCGATTATGAGTAGCTAAATCTCTTATAGATTAGGTCTGAGATGATTCGGTGTAACCCTAATTGAAACATGTTGCTGTGAAACTCTATCTATTGTGAATGACAATCTAGTTTTTATTCAATTCAATTGTTCTTAATGCTTTTTATATATTGACACCATATAAACATGATTTTGTGTGAATGAATGACTACTAACCATAGCTTTCAACTTAGACCTAATTGAATTGTTAAGATAAATAGGTTTAGTCTAAGAATGGATAATCGTTTATTTGTGATATTAAGTTAACGTTCTTAAAACCTTAAAAGAGTATCAGAACACCTAAGGATTTTGGGTTTGTACTCTGAGAAGAGGGTCCTAAGTCAAGGGATTGATTAGGGCTATTTTGTTAACCATCGTGAAACTTGAGAATCATTCGTAAGAAATAGGTGCAGTATACCAATTAGGGGAACTCAGAGGATTCGAAAGACCTGATCTCATCTCTCTCCTTATCTTTTCCAAAACTAACATTATTTTCTGTTTATTTAATTTTATGCAATCAAATCTACTGCCTCGGGCACTAAAATAATTTACACATCTTCGATAGTAGCCTTATTGCTAAATTGGGATTAACACAGTCCCTGTGTATACGAACTTATAAATTTTATTACTTCGATTCATGTTTAGTACACGTGCTAAAAGTCTATCAAGTTTTTGGCGCCGCTGCCCGGGACTGTTGAATCATTTCAATTTGGTAGTTTCGTTATTATTTAGGATTTTTGTCATTTATATTTTTGTTTATATATATAAAATTACTCTTGTTTCTTTTATTTTATCTTGTGCGGTGCTATGATGGTATCTTTTTTGTTGTTTCTGCGAGGTCAAGCAAAATACTATTTGATTTAGGATGGGAGATGTGCCATCTAGACGCACATTAGGGGACTATGGTATAGGAACACACCAATGTCTTATCACTCATGGGTTTCAACCGGCAAACCCAGTTGCCTTCAACATAAAAAATTCAATTCTTGTGGGTCTTAGAGAAACTCAATATGATGGAGGATCACTTCAAGACTCATACGAACACTTGAGTATATTTTATGAATCTTGTTTGTTCTGCTGCCCAGATGGAGTGACTGAAGATCAAAAGAAGTTGCAATTGTTCGCTTTAACATCAACTAGAAGAGCAAAAGATTGGTTGCTTGATCTGCCTAATGGTACAATTCAAAAATGGGATGAGTTAGAAGAGAAGTTTTTGAAGCGGTTCTTTCCATTATCGAAGTTGTTGGAGAAGAGAGCAGAAATTAGTGGTTTCAAATAAGGTGATACATAATCTCTCTATGAATTTCAGACTGTTATTGAAGAGGTGTCCACCACATGGTTTTGATATACTGGAACAAATGCAAATATTTACACACGGGATGCATGTTCAAACTAGGATGCTCCTTGATGCCTCAGTTGGGGGTAGTATAAGAGAGAAAAACAGACCTTGAGGTTCAAACCCTAATTGAGATAATGGCTCAGAATGAGTATTGTGTTGAGATTGAGCAAAATGAGATAGGAGTGCTTGGAGTGAATGAGAATAGTATTATTCCGGCTAGTCAGGCCTTGATGAGTAAACAAATAGAAGCACTTTTGAAACAGGTACAAGCCATAAGCATAAGACAAGTTCAAGTTCAACAGATTCAACAACCACAAACAAAGCCAACCACACTTGAAGAAGCCTTGACTAGTTTCATCAAATTAACCCAAACCAACTTTTAAGAGATAAAGTCAAATCAAGAAAGTGTGCAAAGGAACAATGAAGCTTACTTTAAGAACCTTGAAACTCAAATTGGGCAATTGTCAAAACTGATGGCAGCACAATCAAGGGGAGGTTGCGGTGGCAATACTTCCAACAATCAAAAGAATTACGCATGTAATATGATTAGAGTGAGTGATGGGAGAGTAACAGCTATCCTTATGGGAGTGGATAAGAATAAGAAAAAGAAAGTTGAGTGTGAATCCAAAAAGGAGGGACATAAAATAGAGAAACTTATAGATGCAAGCTCCATTTTGAGAAAGTCTAAAAGTCAGCTCCTCAAGGATGGTGATAAGCCTCAAGTGATTCCATACTATGTGAAGTTGCCTTATCCTCATTTCAGTAAAAATAAGGAGAATGTTGATTATCCAAAGAATAAAAATTGCAAAGTCATTGAATTGAGAACCAGAAAAGTGCTCAAGCCGGTGAATCTTGAGAGTACCAACAGAAAGGTTGATGAAGTGGATAGTAAAGATGAAGTTGAAAATGAGCAAGAAGAAAAAAATAAAAATCAAAAGAGAATGCTTGTTGAATCAAAGTGGAAATATCCACCCTGACTTGGGTGTAGGTGCGTCAAGCTTGATGACGTAAAAAGAAGCGCTTGATGGGAGGCAACCCATCCTTTTCTTATGTTTTTGTTTTCAGTATTTTATTTCAATTGTTGAGTCAAACAATTTTTCTTTAATTTTCATTTTGGATTAACTCAGTTGTATCCCACTGTTATGTAATTGAATCTGAACTTGTTTATTATTGATGAATTTTCTTGTTTGTTGACTTTTTTCAGTTTAGTAACAATTGCTTGTTCAAGTGGTATTCCAAAAGTTCATAAGGAGGAGTGACTTGACATTCAAAGGCGAAGTGTACGACATGTGTGATAGGTAGTCACAACTCCCAGAAATCCAACACTGTAAGGTTCATGGCCAAATTTTATTTTTCCAATTTACTTATATAGAGTGTTCCATGCATCTACATTTCTAAAACTTGCATTGTTTCTTTGTTGTTGATTGATCTTTGTCATACACACACCAAGGCAAAAGTGCTTGGTCCTGTGAGCCTTTTGAAGCCTACCCTGATTTTAATTGTTATATTTTTATCCTTTTCTTAGCCAAATTGAGCCGGTAGGTTTAGATCTTTTTGTTTGGTGACAAACTACATTAAAAGCTTAGAGACTTTTAGGATTTATCCCAAATTGTTATATCTGAGTTAGGCATTATAGAATGTTGCTAAATAATAAGTTTGGGTTGCTATTGGAATTTGCAACCAACTAAGTTTTGGGTGGAGGTACTAGAGAACAAAGGAAGAACTTTATCATGAACAATATGCTAAAATGGTGTATTAAAAAAAAAAGAATGAAAAAGGGACAAAACATTGAAAATCTGAGTAACTTCAAACCTGATTGTCCCAATTGTTACAAATATTCTCTAGTACCTTCAAAAGAATTGTTGTTCCAAAGGGGAATGATGGATTGAATTTTGTGCGTTAACTTCCGTAGGAGTGCCTAACTCAAAATTTTGCGTAGCCTACTTATCCAAATATAATCCCACCTTCACCTAAGCCCCGTTATAACCCTTTAAGACCTCAAAGTGTGATTGATTTTGATTGATGTTTAGAAACTTTTCAAGCGTATGGTAATATGTAGATTTGCATGTCGACTGTGTGTGAACCCTATTCATTTTGTTGCGTGGAGTTGCAAATTGATAGATGCGTACAAGTCAAACTAGCTCATCTTTAGCTAGTGAGTTGAACTTTTGGGTACTATCGCTTGATCAAGTAATTGTTATTTTACTGTCGATTGTCAATTTTGCAAGTAAATTCCATGAGGACAAGGAATGGTTGAAGTTTGGAATTGTGATGACATCTCGTCATTACGTAATTTTATATGTATTTTGATCACATTTTGGAGTTCACAAGGAAACTTAAGCAGCAAGAAAAGCAGAAAAACTGAAGAAAGTACAAAGAAGCAAAACGTGTCACGATTGGCAGAAAACGTGTGCTTGTGAGTTTGTTGGTTGTGTTTTTTTTTTTGTTAGTTCTTCATCGTTTGATAATATATAAATATATATACAAAAAATTACACGTGAGTAGAAGGTAAGAGAGCAACAAGTTGCGTTGCTAAACTTTTTTGGATGGAAAAATTAATTCTCGTAAACACGACATTCATGGACCTAGGAGACAAAATATTGTTTTGTATGACCCTTTGAACAATATGTAGAAGGTCAACATCTGGTGCTAGGAAGCGAAAAATGTCAAACACAAATGTTATAAAAGCATGTTGATTGTCAAGATATGTTTTCTCATTTTTGAACACTTTGGTTGATGTGACTTTGAGAGCTGCCTTTCCCACCATAAAAGCACCGGGCCCCAATCCCTTAAAGGGTGAAACTCCAGTAAAACCTACACATGCACGTGTTCCTCATACCCATATGTACACTGTAACATATGCTGGCCTAAATATCGATCTTCCATCAAGCGGGCTAGACAACAAGTTGACATGTGTCTTCTTTTTCACATATACTCATGCTCGCCTGAATATATAAAAAAAGACATCCCTAACAAAGTCATGCCTGTATTTGAAGTCGCGAAGCTCCTTACAATAAATTGTATGCCCTTCAAATGTATCAAGACATGCCTTACGACAAACATGGCACACCTATTCAATAGGAAATAATGGAATCATGAGGCTATATCGAAGGATAGAGCGGTACTATATTGGTGACATATGTTGGTCTAACCCATCAATAGGGATAACTAGAAGAAAATATCGAGCATGTGCTGCTTGCAAACATCTGAAACCTGATTTTTTGTCTCGTGGTCATATCAAACTTCACTCCCATGTCTTGAACACTTTTATTAAAAAGGGCACTCACCAAAACATGTTGTGCTTTAGAGGGACGATGTCCTTGCTAGTAAAACCGCTTTTGTCAAAATTTGGAATTGCACCACGAAGAGCATCCATGGCATTGCCAAAATCAGAATTAATATGACTCATCTCCCTATCTTTAAAAATATGATATTGTCGCACCTAAGATGGGGCCTTGGAAGCCACAAAAGCGTACAAGGAAGCCTCTAATGCCGTGTAGAATCCAACCCACCAACCCTAATAGGTAAAGAAGTCAACCTTCATTAAAGGTCCCTAAAGAAAGGACTTCCACTAACCACAATGTCTTCAAGTACCCCTAGAAACTATTTATCAAACAACATAGACGCCTCCTTCATGTGAATCGGTTGGCACGTCCTTAGGCCAAATAAAAGTTTGGTGATACCCATGCATGATTGAAGTAGAAAAAGCTCACTCTGATGATCTCTTAAATTTGGAAGAAGATGCGTTAACTTAACGGCCCTGAAAGTTCTCTTCATGACCAACCCCTCAATAAAACATCCATCTTGAAGGACAGTTCCTCCGAGCAATTTCACCCTAACGACGGCCTCCCAATGTTTGAATGGAACAACCCTTCACGATGCTTATTATCATCACACAAAAGCCAAAAGATCTCAGTCTTATGAATATTCAAGTCAAGGCCCAATCTTGACCCGAACCCCCGAATAATGCCCAATGCCTTAGCCATCTCCTCTAAATCCCCTACAATAGTCTCATGATACCAAACATGAAGAAGAAGCTTGTAAACTATCTATAATCTGATGAATAAGATGGTGTAACACAAGAGCAAAAGGGAGCGAATCCAATGAGTCTCCTTGTTACACTCCAGTGGTTGACATAATATATACATCCCCAATGTATAACCTTGCTGCCTGACCATATAGAAATTAAACCCATAAAGAAATAGATAGACATCTCACCCTCACCTCACGCAACAGTGCCAACCTGTCTACCAAATTGAAACTTGAAAGCATTTGAGAAATCTATTGTGATCATAGCTAAAGAACCATCTTCGTGTGGCTGATTCAACATCCTGTTGGCATTGTGCAAAATGATCTCTACGCTACTTAAAACCCCCAACACCAAACTGAAAGTCATTGAGATATTCCTAATGTGGCCATCAGGTAAGTTGTGCTAGCTGAGACCTATGTTCATGTCTCCTTATAAACCAAGGAAAGAGCACTACAATCTTATAGAACATATCTTGTTCGAGTAAGATCATAATTTCTAGTTGTATTTGTTATTTCGTCACATACAACAATAATAAATATAAATCATGAGTATTTCAGAAAGTTGAATATACAAAGATGCGCTGTCAAAAACGTAGAGGAGGTAGGATGGGCAGTTGGTCAGATCTAGTATGGATCGTACATGGACGATAGTTATATTTGTATGCATATGTAATATGTAGTTTTATTCTATTAACATGGATGTTGTGGATTTATTCATAAATTTATTTATTTTTGTTTTTAACGACTTTAAATTAGTATTATATCGATATATTATATCAATCTGAATGAATGAATATATTGTTTATTTTTGTAAAAAAAAATATAAAAAAAAAAAAAAAAAACTGAACCCGGGTTTACCAAGCGGTTCGGTGTACCCGGTTCATTGCTAAACCGAAGTGGATGTTTTAGGCACAAAAGCTATGAACATGAGATACGAGACATGAAACAGCGAGCGTGATTATCTGCGAATTAGGGTTTTGATTTTCCCCAATTCAATATCAAACAAGGTGAGTGAGTGCATAATCCATCAATTTCATCTCAATTATTACATTTTTTTCTCGATTTAATTTTCTTCTTTGAGTTGCAATTGAAACTACGCAGTTGAATTTGAAGCCCCTTCAAAAGCTGAAATTTCATCTCGTAAATGGCGACAATGATTCGAGAGATTTTGTTGTGTGCAGGGAGCGAGTGTGAGGAGGGATTTAGAGAGAAAGAGAGAAGAATTCGAGAGATTTTTCCCTTTTCCTATTTATTTTTCAATTTTTAGGGTTTTTTCGTTTAATTGAGCCTAATTCAAGATTTTAATGGAGCAACGAAAGCTTGTGGTTAGTGATCAATGTTAAATTTTGTTTATTTATTCTTATTCTTTTTTATTTGTATTAATTTTGCCTTAAAAAATTGAAATTTAACTTATTGTGTTCATGAAAATTGTATATTAGGTTTTGGGTATCCCTTGGGATGTTGATACTGATGGGTTGAAAGAATATATGAGCAAATTTGGTGAGCTAGAAGATTGTATTGTTATGAAGGTTAGCTATTGCATTTTCTTTTTCACTTATTGTTAAGTATTTGTGACAAAACATTATGGCGTAATTTGAACAATGTAGCCGACCCCAATAACGCTTAGTTGTTGTTGTACAAGCTGCACCGCTAAGCCTTTTTGGATGACAAAACCAATTCTCGTAAACACAACATTCATGGACCTAGGAGACATGACATTGCTATGCATGGCCCTTTGATCTACTATAGAATCTCCTATTCCGTTGCAACCGAAGTCTTATCACACTCAATATATAGATCATGATCTTTACAGGGTCTGGAGATAAAATGTGACATGCTTATCTGTGTTTCATGGTGCTACACAAAAAGAGAAAAGATGAAAGTGAGAAATAATAGAAAAGGAATCGAAAAGAACCGATTGTTATTTTCTGTAGAATATAAAATATAATTGCCTTATACAACATTGATTTAATGATTATTCTGTAAAGCTAAATTGTCTGTCTGCTTTGAAGTTTTGAGTTTTCTGGAGGCACATTTTAATTTATTTATGTTTGTATTTTAGGAACGGTCAACTGGCCGATCTCGCGGTTTTGGATATGTGACATTCGCATCGGTGGATGATGCTAAGGTAACTGTTCTTCACACAAAAACATGCATATCTAGTAAATAAGAAGGTAACTTGAATATGCTTAATCACAAGTTGCATGACTTCTAAATGCAGAATGTGCTATCCAGTGAACACAGTCTTGGCGACAGGACGCTGGAAGTCAAAGTGGCCACACCAAAGGTTTTAACGAATAAAATTTAAAGCTGTGATTATTTACTACTAGTCTAGCTCATGCTGGTCTGCTTTTAAGTTATACGAGGTATGGTCTGATTCTTAACATGCTTTCCTTGTAAATTGAAGGAGGAGATGAGGGCACCAGTCAAAAAGGTTACCAGAATCTTTGTGGCCAGGATTGCTCCATCAGTAACAGAAGAAACTTTTAGGAGGTATATCGAGTGTGATATCTTCATTAAAATAATTTGTAGTATTTTCTTCTTTGGGAACGTGGTCTCATACTCTCATATAGAATCTCCAATTCCGTTGAAATGGAAGCATTATTTTAACATGTTTTTTTCTCTTTTTTTCTTCCTTTGCAGTCATTTTGAGAAATACGGTGATATAACAGATTTATATATGCCAAAGGTACTTTCCTCACTTTGATGGTCAAACATCTAAAGTTAAAATGTGGTTGGTATGCTTTATGCATGCTGTTCAGATATACACATAACATAACATAACATAACATATTGTCAATTGCAGTTGTCAGTTATACGATTATACTGCATTATTATGCATATGTATAATATGTTTATTTAGTTGACTTTTATTTTTTATTCTAGACATTTCATCATTTATTTCCAACAGGATCGTGGATCAAAAACACATCGGGGAATTGGTTTTATCACTTTCGCAAGTGCAGGTTTGGCTGTCACTATTTGTCTGTGGTACAATTATCTGCATATTTTAACTTATGGATTTATCATATCTTAATTATCCTCAAATTTAATTTAATTTAGAATCGTAGGTAATTAATTAGTATTAGTTAACTAGTATCGTGATAATCATTGGCAGAAGACAATTTTGTGAGTCCTTCTGAAATTCCAGCCACAGTTTTCACTGGACTTGAAATTGATTTTTACACAGATACATGCATTTACTATCTTTGTTTATGTTGAATATTGAACTTATATTTATTTTATAGGACATGTTGTTGGCTTTTCGAATTGTAATTATGAGGTACTTGTTTAAAGTTTACTGGATTGTTCATAAGAATCAGTAATTTAATTTCACTCTGCATTTGAAATATTTATATTTCATATATAACTTCTTTTCTGACCTTCAATATATAAATTTGTCTATTTATTAAAAGTTTCTGGGATAGCTTTCCTGATTGCAGAAGAATTTTAGAAATCATTTGTTTTGTTTTTCATATTTTTCTTTTTCTCCTGGTTCATGCCATTAATTTTGAAATCAAATGGAAAAAGAAATATGATGTATCAATTTCTGTTAGCCTGTAAGGATGATATTTGTGTTGCAGATTCTGTGGAGAGCTTGATGAAAGAAACCCATGAACTGGGGGGTTCTGATGTGGTGGTTGACCGAGCAACACCTAAGGTAAGATTGTTTAGAGCTTATTCTTTTACAAAAGAGCAGTTTTGTAAAAAAAATCCTTATTAATGTTTTCTCCTGGTGTATTTTCATTGCATATTCTTTTGAAATGATAATCTGTTTGTAGCAGCAATGCATTGTTCATAAAAGTATGGCTTTATGATCGCAGTATAAAGATACTTGGCCCAATAGTTCAGAACAATAGACTGATAGATATTAAGAGAAAAATAAAATAGAAAAACGATAACTCGCCGATAGACAGGCCGAGTTTTTAAAAAGGATAAGAATTTTAAAGTTAAAATTAAGGAAAGATTTGGGGGAGGATATGGATACTCTCCTTGGTGTAGATCATATTTGAATATCAAGAAGACGAAGTTTTGAAAAATTAAGATGTTATCTTGATGAGATGAACTCGAAGAACTAGTCACCATGGTGTGCAAATAAATATTGAGGGAGATGTAAACACTATAGCATAATAAGAGTCAATTGTATAGTTTGTATTTTATAACTGGTTCAGCTTCCCTTTTTACTCTGGGCATACATTTGGCGTTTCCCCTTTTATGGTTGTGTCATCGGTATGAATATCTTGATCTGTCTGGTTATGTCTCAAACTAGATATCTGTCAGAGATATCATTATCTGTTTATTAGCCTGGCTATTTAGGAAATGATTTATTTATTTTACTATTATCTCCTTAAATAAGTTATGAGTTAACTGTTTAATCTATTGGATTGAATCATGGACATTTAATGTTTGAGATTGATGGAAAATGATGAAGTTGAGTGAATTGGAATTGAACTATTAAATATTTAATGTTCTATAATGGAATGGAACATGATAAAATGGATTCATTCCATCCAATATCCCACTGTTTCCCCCTCCAATTTGAGCGGCGTGAAATGAAGCAAGTTTAATTCTATCTTCAAAATATCTTGAGTCAACAAAAAATCTTTAAAATATCTAAATAAAGAAAGTATGAAAGGCAAACCAAACTGGAATATTTGTTTAGCTTCATTATTATCTCTATTTCTTATAAATTTACAAATCTGTAATTTAGTCTTTGGTCTTCACCTATTACTTCTTTACTTGTACATATCTTCATTCATTTTATTGTCGTGTTCCATCTTATTTGAAAACATTGTATTATATTTCTTCATTGTTGATTACCTATGAATCTATGATGCACTGGTGGTACTTTATTTTCCCTTCTGTGTCATACTAGACATGTTTCAATATGCTATCGACACACGTTGGAGCAGTATCAGACTCTTCTTTAAAAAACACACGTTGGAGCAGTATCAGACTCTTTTAAAAAAAAATCCAAGATGTTCTCAATACAGCGTCATCACGCACCCGGCATTCTATTTAACTCGTTGTAAAAAATATCAACACTACTGGTTTCACACCACCAGTTTTCGTTTTCATGCATAAGTGACGCAGTACGGAAGCGTAGGGTTAGCAAGCGCTAAACCTAGATAGAAAAGAACAAGTTTGCAAGCGACAAACTTGTGAAAATAGGGTTGCAAGCGACAAACCTATCAAATAAGGGTTTCCGGA